>Ga0304729_1000579_pt1 | contig 26772 bp, 50 predicted proteins | sample C_131016_MF_Meta_FD_190475 | JGI IMG/M metagenome (GOLD analysis project Ga0304729, IMG submission 190475) | Freshwater microbial communities from Lake Croche, Canada to study carbon cycling - C_131016_MF_MetaG (v2) (version 2) | ecosystem: Environmental > Aquatic > Freshwater > Lake | place... | reverse complement strand
ACGGTTGCAAAGATCCCTGTTCTCGGTGCGCCGTTTAAGGCTATTGGAAAAGGAATTGACGAAGCCGCGCTTTCGGTAGGCAAATTTGGGTCAAGCCTTGATAGTCTTGCAAATAAAAAGATTGTTCTCCCTACTCTTGGAAGTGTTTTGGCAACTTCTGGTGGTACTTCTGCCGGTGGAGATACTGGAATTACTGGCGGATTAGGTGCGGCTGGGGATGTAAACAAGGCCGCCGCCGCCGCACAAAAGGCTCTTGATGCTCGTAACGCTACAATCAAAAAGTTAAACGATCAAGCGGTAACGCTAAATGACCAGATGAACGCTGTCCTTTTGGAACGCCAAACAAAAATGGCCGATGCCCAAAAGACTTTAGATGATAAAAGATTAGCAGCGCAAACTAAGTACGATGAAACAGTTGCAAATATTCAGCAAACTTACGATGATAAAGTTGCCGCGGCTCAAGAAGCGTATAACAATGCCGTAGAAAATGCTCAGACTTCTCACGAACAAAATATGCTGAGTATCCAGCAACAATATGCTGATAAGGCTACGCAACTTATTCAAAAGGCTAATGACCAACAAGGGTCAATTATCAATCAATCTATCGGGCTAATGACTAGCGCGTTTGAAGGCGCGACTAAAATTGACTTAGGAAAACTCTTTACGGCTGGAGCGGGAACCGCTTCTGGACTTCAAGACCAACTCAAAACACAATTAAATGATGTAACTAAACTCCAAAAAGATGCTGGATTGCTTTCGGCTCAGGGGTATAACCAAGCGTTTATAGATGAAGTTATTTCGCAGGGTCCGCAACAAGGCGATGCGCTGGCGCAGTCGGTATTGTCAGCTTCTCCTGAAACGCAAGCAGCAATCAAAACTCTTTATGACCAAATCAACACTATTTCTCAAAATGGAGTTACTGATCTAGCAACAAAAATGAATGATGGAGTTCATTTTGCTGATCAAAAATTGGCAGAACAATTTGCTACTGTTGCTGCTCAACTTAATTTTGACTTGAAAGACAACGCTAATGCGCTCCAGTCTGCGCTTGATAAAGAAAACGATTCTTTTAATACGGCAATGAAAAAGGCTCAGGATACTTTGGACAAGGCTACGCAAGCGGCTAGCGATGCGCGAGATATTGCTTTGAAGAAAGCGCAAGACATTTTAACGGCTTCTTTATTAGCAGCGCAAGAAGCCTTCGACAAATCGGTTAAAGCAATTTCGGCTGAAATAATGAAACAACTAGATGCGCTACTTGCAAAAATAGCCGCAGTCGCCGCTGCTCTTGCCGCTCTTGGGCAAGTTCAATTATCCGGTGGCGGCGGTAGTGGACCAACCAAAAAGCCAATGCCAACAGAAAAAATTCCTTCGGTTACTCCAATTACGGTTCCAACTCTTTTGCCAAGTGGAGATGTGCAACTTCCAGATGGTTCTATTGTTCGCGGTTCCAATGGCGCAGATGTCGCTGGCGGTTCGTCAAGTTACACCAACAACATTTCAATTACTGGAGTCAATTTAACTGATCCTGCCGCAACTGCGCAACAAGTAGTAAGTGCTATTAAATTTGGAACTTCTGTCGCAACAAATGTTTCGGCTTCAAATGCTTTATCTGGCGCTGGTCAAGCAAGGGGTAACTAATGCCAACGGTTTCATCTCTAAATAACTATTCATTTGCTTTCAATGGTTTTGTATTTGGTGGGGCTGGTTCTCCGTATCAAATTACTTCTGTCGATGGCTTGGAAGCGTTGCCCGGAATCAGAAATCAAGATGATAACCGCGGATACAACGACGGTATGTATTCCGGTAATGACTTCTTAGCAGGAAGAACTATTATTGTCGATATTTTAACTTTAGCCGGTGGCGGAAATAGCGCACAAAAAAACTATAATCTTTTACAAAATTCTTTACTTCCTCAAACAAGCGGAACAACAATTTTGCAATTTCAATTATCTTCGTCAGGTGGTTTGCAAAGAATTAGTGCTCGCGTTCGCGTCAATGCAACAAGGGTTGATCCTGAATACACTTACGGATATATTAAGTCTCAATATTCTTTCTTCTGCCCTGATCCTAAATATTACGATGATGCGCTACAAACAGGAAGCCTTACCGTCACCAACTCTCTTGGGCGTACTTATAATCGTGTTTACCCTCTTACTTATGGAGGGGGATCTTCCGCTATCACTACAACCGTCAACAACGCTGGATGGGCAACTACTTATCCAACAATTACCCTTAATGGGCCAATTAACAACCCAACTTTTGGAAACTTAACGCAAGGGACTTACATAACTATTAACGGTGGTTATACAAATACCGATGTAATTATTATTGACCTTGATAGCAAATTAGTTTCAATAAATGGTTCTCCTGCCCGAAATCTTGTTGCCGGTGGGTCTAATTGGTTCTCTGCGCCTCCGGGCAATAACCTTTACTATCTAACAGGAACGGGTACACTTGCCGGTACAACAACGGCTAGTGTGACTTGGCGAAACGCGTATATCTAAGGAGATGAAATGGCATTAAGAACCCCTCCAAGTTGGTTACAGAACGGCTCTCACCCTGCCGAAAATGACCGCCTAACCGCTCAGGCTTTGTGGAAAACAACGGGCGTAATTAACTCAACCGACCTTCAAGTGACCCAATCTGCTTCTCCCGGAATGTCCGTTTCTGTTGCTTCCGGTTGGGGAAATATCATCGGCACAACGCAAACCAATATGGGTGCGTATATGGCATACAACGATGCCGCAGCGACTCTTACTGTTTCAACCGCTAACCCGTCTAACCCTCGAATAGATATTGTCGTGGTTCAGGTTAATGATGCTTTTTATACTGGATCTCTTAACGCCGTTTCATTCTCGGTAATTGCCGGAACTCCAGCCGTGTCTCCTGTTGCCCCAACGCAACCGGCAAACTCTTTGTTGCTTGCTACTATTGCCGTCGGTGCGGCAGTTACTCAAATTCTGAACGCAAATATAACTGACAACCGAGTTCTTGTTACTACCCCTATTAGTACTTCAAACATCGAAACTGCTGTCTTTATGCAGGCATACTAAGGAGAAATAAATGGCAACAAATACCCCAGCAGTTCTATTTCGCGGAGCAGCGACTCTTACTACAACGACAGTTCTTTACACAGTACCGTCATCGACGACTACTGTGGTGACTAATATTGCTGTGACCAATACTGCCGCTACTGCCGCTACTTTTACTCTCGCTATGGGTCCGTCAGCCGGTCAGGTCGCTCTCCATACAACGACTGCTATCGCTGCAAACTCAACTATTTATATTGACTTGAAGCAGGTTTTGCTGACAACAAACACACTCACAGGCGGAGCCTCGGCTACCACAGTGAACTTCCAGATTAGCGGAATGACGGTTGCGTAATGGGTTCATCGGTAGTACCTGCCTCTAGTTCCAGTACACCCGCACTCACAATAGGTGTTCCTCTTGGATTAACACTTCGCAATACTTACACAACAACCACAACTGGTTTGTCATTTCCTGTTACACAGGTCTATGTCATTGCAGTTGGAGGTGGAGGTAGCGGTGGAAGCGCTTCGGCCGGCGGTGCTGGTGGTGGTGGTGCAGTTCAACAAGGTTGGGTAGCAAGTCCAACGGCAGTGACAGTTGGAGCAAGCAATGGTTATTCTGCTGTTGGTTCTTTGATTGCTTGTGCCGGAGGAGCAGGCGGCATCCTAAGCATGGGAGGTGGTGCTGGATACCCGGGAACTGGTGGTTCAGGCTCAGGAGGGAATGTGGGTGGAGCAAGTGCATTTGCTCCAGTTCCTTCCAATAATTATTTATCAGCAACAGGTGGTTATGGAGGAAGCGCACAATCTTCCGGTGCAGGTGGTGCTGGTGGATTTGCTATTTCAGGTGGCGGTGGTGGCGGTTCGTTTGGACAAAACGGAGCATTAGGTGGCAATGGTACTGGTACTGGCGGTGGTGGTGGTGCTGCTAATTCAGCAAATACTGGTGGAGCAGGTGGTTCTGCACTTGGTGGAGTCGGTGGAACTGGAGCAGTATTTGCTGGCGGCGGTGGTGCAGGATACACCGGAGCAGGCAATAACGCGGTAACAACTACGGGTGGTGCAGGTGGAACCGGTGGTGGTGGTGGTGGTGGTGGAACTGTTGCTGGCGCCGGTGGTGCTGGTGTTGTTTATATTTATTACTAAGGAGAATCTGAATGGCTAACTATGCAGTCTTGAATGGCGATATAATTGTAAATATTATTGTTGCCGATACTCAAAACATCGCCGAGGAAGTTACTGGCGCTGAGTGCGTTAAAGTTGTTCCAGAAGACCATATCAAACAAGGTGATTATTATGACCGTAAGTGGAATGTCTGCGTTCCTGTCGGTATGGTCTATGAACCTATATCTAAAAAAATAATGACTCCTGATGAAAAGGCGGCTCTGTAATGGGATCCTCAACTATTCCAGCTGCCGGTGGTGGCGTGACTCAGAAGGTTCAGGAGTTTCTCTCTACTGCTACATTCACTACTCCGTCTAACTGCACGACTGTTGAAGTGTTTATGGTCGGTGGTGGTGGGGGTGGAGCAAATAGTTATTCCGCCAATATTAGCGATGGCGGTGGAGGTGGCGGAGGTGGCGGAATTGTTAGGAAAACGCTTGCTGTCACTGCTGGAACTGCTTATACCGTTACAATCGGCAACGGAGGTACTGGAGGAACTGGTGCCGCTGCAACATCTGGTTCTAATGGTGGAGACACAACTTTTGGCGCGTTAGCAACAGCAAAAGGTGGCGGTGGAGGCGGAAATTGCAGCCCTGCCAGCGGATTGTCTGGCGGTTGCGGTGGTGGTAGTGGCGCTACTGCTGGAACTGGAGCAGTAACGGGTGGAGGTGGCGGAGGTGCTGGAGGAAATGTTCAGTCATATAGTTCGCCAAGTTCGGGCGCTTTCCCGGGCGCAGGGTCGCAAGGTGGCGGTGGCGGAAGTGGAATTGCTTCTAGCCCTACAACAACAACGGGGTCTTTGGGAAGCAACGGCGGCATAGGTATAGATGGTTTTGGTGGTGGTGGTGGTGGTGGTAGCGCAGGTTCCGGATTTCCTGCTGGTATCGCTCCTTCTGGTGGAGGCGGTGGCGGTACGGGGACTGCTGGAACTGCTGGAGTAGTAAATACTGGCGGTGGCGGAGGTGGCGGAGGTGCTGGAGCAGTAACAACAAACAACATAGGCGGCACTGGTGGCTCTGGATATGCTCGCGTTACATACTGGTCATAAAGGAGACTAATAATGGCTGAAAAACATTACACATTTCTCATCGCTAATCGCGTTGAAAATACTTTGGTATTTGCTGAGCAGAACGACGACCTAGCGACTCGTATCTGTATCGAGTCTGGCTACGATAAGTTTATTTGGCTTGATGAGAAGGAAGTGCCTCATCGGTGGGCGACCTATGATAAAAAGTCGGACTCGTTTACGAAGCCAACTAATGAGTATCTCATCTCTATTGGCGTACTTGCTGATTTGCCGGAGACTCCTGCTCAACCTGTAAAGTAGTCGAATGACGACGACACAGTATCGGTATTTATTTGCGGATTTAGTAACTAATCAGATATTGGCTGAATTGCCAATGACGGGTGTTACTTATGCTCAGCAATTAAATACACCGGGGACTTTTACTGGTCACTTACTTTTATCCGGTGTAAATTCTGCCGGTCTTAATGTCCCTAATGCAACGGTTCCCGGAAAAACGGCTGTGTATGTGGATAGAAACGGTGTGCTTGTGTGGGGCGGGGTTTTGTGGGGACGCGAATACAATTCAAAATCTCAAACTTTAGTTTTTCAAGCGCGTGAGTTTATGTCGTATTTCGAGCGGAGAAGAATTACTTCAACTTATGCTTTCAATAGCGTTGATCAACTTCAAATTGCTCAACAAGTTATATCGGCGGCGCAAGGTGTAACAAGTGGAAATATTGGGGTTCTCTACAATCAAGATCCCGGATCTTCATCTGTTTCTGGTGTATTAGTTTCTCGTACTTATTACTCGTATGAATTAAAACCTGTTTTTAGCGCAATTCAAGATTTATCAAAACGAACAAGTGGGTTTGACTTTGAAATTTCTGTTTATTATGACGGCAGCGGAAACCCTGCTAAATCTTTTAATACTTATTACCCTCGAAGCGGTCAAGTTTATTCAAGCACCAGCAAAACTTCTCCTGTTTTTGAGTTGCCTTCTGGAAATATCGTCGAATACACATATCCGGAAGATGGCTCAACTGCCGCTAATATGATTTACGCAGTCGGGGCTGGAAGTAATGAAGGCAAGTTAATCGCTTCCGCTAGTAGCACCACGGCAATCGCTTCTGGATTTCCCTTACTTGAAGATCAGATAAATTACTCCGATATTACCGATGCAACAATGCTTGGAAATTTAGCAACTGGTCAAGTAACCGCCGTTTCTTACCCGCCAACAACTCTAAAGGTAATCGCCCCTCCGTATGTAGATCCTGCTTTTGGAACTTATGAATTGGGGGATGATGTGCGAGTTCGTCTTACCGACAATCGCTTTCCAACTACCCTTGATAGCATATATCGTGTCGTTGCGCTTTCTGTAACCGCAGGAGAAAATGGTCCAGAACAAGTAATGCTTACTCTCACGACAGGAACTTACTAAATGGGATTCATTAACTTAACGCCTAATTTAAAAGAAATGTTTGACTCGGTTTATTCTCGTTTACAAAAATTGGAAACTGCTCAACGCTTTACTGCCCCGAGTGTTACCACTGATCCAACCAATCCGCGTAAGGGTGACATCTGGTTGAACACAACTTCTAACACGCTCAAAGCGGTAGACAATAGCGGTACAATTCGAACTATTACTTGGGTTTAACACACATCCGAAAGGTGCAATCGTGACCGTAGACAAAACTGCCGCTTGGGTTCAAATTTTGTGGGGAACGGGAGCATTTATAGTTTTCTGGGGAAGTATTTTAATCCAGCAAAAAAGGGCAGAAAAAAGGCGAGAAGTCGAGTTTGCTTTATTGCAACAACAGGTTACATATATTGTCGAAAGAATGAATAAAGAATTCGGTGGCAATTCCGGTGGTGCTAGGGAAGCGATTAACTCTTTGAAATCTACCGTTGAAACTATCGACAAAAAGGTTGATACTCACGGGGAAGATTTAGCCGAATTACGGGGAAGATTTTACGAAAGACGAAACTTGAAATGAGTTATCCCTTAATTCAGGCTAAACACTTTACGGCTGGTCGTGGCGGTCATTCTCCTCGAATGATAGTAATTCATACAATGGAAACTCCGGAGACTTCTGGAAGGGCTAAACAAGTCGCTACTTGGTTCGCTGGATCTACTGCGCCACAAGCCTCGGCTCATTATTGCGTGGATGATAAAGAGATTTATCAGTCCGTTAAGGATTCCGATACTGCGTGGGCGGTGGATGATTTCGACCTTAATCAGCAAAGCATTTCGATTGAACTTGCTGGAGCGGCTTCGCAAACTCCTGCACAATGGCACGATGCGTATAGCAAAAACGAACTTGTTCACTTAATTGCCCTCGCTAAAGATTTATGTAAGCAATACTCGATTCCGCCAATCCACCTAACTAACGCTCAAATACTCGATGGGAAAACTAAAGGTTTTGCCTATCACTCTGATATAACTTCCGCTAAAAAAATTGCAGGTGGTCATACTGATCCCGGCAAAAATTTCCCATTATCCGATTTCCTTATAGGGGCGTCTAAATGAAAGTTCAACTCGTCAATCAGGCTGGAATTGCTGACAATGATTTCCATACGCTCGTTACTGCCGTTGGGTATTTTTCCGATTTAGTGGTGAAGGCTTGGAACGCTCCTGCGCTAGAAGTGACTGCCGATGCTGGAGACTGGGTTATTTATATTACGGAAAATAATCGACACGCTGGAGCGGCTGGTTACCACAAAGTCGTTGCTGGCAAGCCGGAGGGGTATGTATCTCCAAAAGCAAGCGGTTCTTCAATGTTTGGAATTTATTACCCTTCAAAGGTTTTGAAATCTATAAATAAGACAATCGCGGAAAGATATGTGTCAGGACTAGTCACCGTTGTCTGCCACGAACTTGCTGAAATGATTTGCGACCCTCTTATTGCCACCTACTCAAAGCCGGATTCTTTGGGTCGTGTCTGGTTAATTGAAGTAGGAGATCACGCTTTCGGCGGATTCTTTAACAAGACTTTCTTTGGAAAGGTCTGCGTGTTTCCTGATATTACGACACCGGCTTTTTATGACCTAAAGGGTAAGGCTCCGTTTTCTATCGCTAATTTACTGACTGCTCCGTTTAAGATGGCTCCTAAAGGCTACGCTTATTACAAAAATGCGGCTGGAACGCTTGTAAAAGTATGACCGATGCTCACTCGACTCCCCTAACGCTTCACCTCATTACCAATATCCCTGAACACGAACCCCGCGAAAGCGACCCTCACTATCATCTGTTTAATGCCGCCAAAACCCGCCTAAAAAAGCAAGGTCTTTGGAAGTGCATTATCGACGATGATCTCTGTTCTGGCGGGGCTGAGTTGCATCATTCTCATATTGAATTTAGCCAAATCAACAGCACGGACACGAAAAAGATAGAAGAAGCGTTTGGGCTTCATTTTGAAAGCGATGAAGATTTTCAAGCGTGGATTGAATCCCCCGGAAATCTCGAAGTTTTATGTACGGCTCACCATCGGACTCATTTTGGGATACACGCAATTCCCGCTCCGTTGTGGGAATCGCTAAGATATAGGGCGGCAGGTACTTTGCCCGCCGCTGAACACATAACGAAAGAAGGAAAGTAATGCTAGAAAAACTCTCACCTCAACTTCGTCACGCTCTTATCGCTTTACTTGGAGCGGCTTTTGCAGAAGGCGTAAAATATGTTCACACTTTGCATCTCAATCCGGTGTGGTCGGCTCTTGCTGGATCTGCCGTAGCCGCGCTTACTCTTATCGTAACTCCGCTTACGAACCAATATGGAATTACTGAACTAAACCCAGACGGAACTCCTAAAGTCTGATAAGTTTCCATCCGGCAATGACCCCCGACTCACCATCGGGGGTTTTTGCTTTTACTTAGCGATACGGTAGCCTTCTCCCAAAGGGGGCGTTATGACTTTGCAAAATACTTTAGAAATGTACGGCAAGAAAGCGAGAATTGTTGGCGAATTTTGCGCGTATCAAGAACTTTTTAATTCGCTTTCGGATGAAGATAAAAAATCTTTAGAAACTGCTTGGGCAAAAAATTACCCAGTATCGTTAATCGTTAAGGCTCTTAGGGCCGAGAATCATAAAACAAGTAGCGATTCAATTCGCGCTCATAAGAACGGTCAATGCCGGTGTCCAAAAAAGTAAACGAAATCCTTGCCGAACGACTTGATGAATATGGTGATGCCGATAATGAATTCACCGCTATTGGTCGGGTATGGGCTGGATTTCTTAAACTCGAAGATGATATTCCTGCGTATCAAGTTGCGCTTATGATGGATGCGCTTAAATCCGTTCGTTTATTTCACAACCCGTTCAAGGAAGATTCGTGGCTTGATAAAGAGGGATACACGAAGCACGGAAAAGAGATAGCGGGATTTGATGAGTCTTGAAGATCAACTTAATGAAGCGGAATCAAATCAACAAATAGAAGATTTACAACGAGCGTTAAACAATGCTCAAAGGCAACTAGCCGCGGCTAAGATTCGTAATGACCAATTAGTTGAAGCAACTCAATTAGGCGCGTATGAAGCGATGCTTGCCCTCGGTAAAGTCCCGCCTATTCCGGCTCCTAAGATAGATAAAAGAAAAGCAAAATCCGAAGTGGCTCTTGTTCATTCTACGGACTGGCAAGGAGCAAAAGTTACAACCTCGTATAACTCTGAAATTATGCGTAAAAGGGTTCTCCAGTTTGCAGACAAAATTGTCTTGCTTACTGATCTCCAAAGACAACATCACCCCGTTAAAGAGTGCGTCGTTATGTTTGGTGGGGATATGGTGGAAGGTTTGTTCAATTATCCTGCTCAACTTTGGCAGATAGATTCAAGCCTATTTACTCAATTCACTACTGTTTCTCGATTATTAGAAGATTTTGTTCGGTTAATGCTTGCTAACTTTGAAAAAGTAACCGTCGTTGCTGAGTGGGGAAATCACGGGCGAATTGGCGGGAAGCGAGCGGAAGTCCCAAAGAACGACAATGTGGACCGGATGTGTTACGAGTTTGCACGGAAAATGCTAAGTAATGAAAAAAGATTAACTTGGGAAGATTGCCCAGAAGATATTCAAGAAGTGGCTGTCGGCAATTACAGAGCCTTGCTAATGCACGGCGATGAGTTGGGTCGTTCTGGTTTTGCTTCTCCTGCGGCTTGGATTGCGGGGGCAAATAGATGGAAAGCCGGAGCGCACGATTATGATTTCCACGATATCTATTTAGGGCATTACCATCGTCACGCTCAGGAACCAATTCAGAAAAACTTTAACCTTTACTGGACTGGCTCTACTGAAAGCGATAACAGATACGCAAGAGATTCGATGGCTGCTAGTGGGATGCCGTCTCAAAGATTACACTTCGTTGATCCAGAAAAAGGTAGAGTCACGGCTCAATATCAAGTCTGGTTAGATTAAATGACAACTATCGTGGCAGTTCAAGATAAAGATGGGGTCAGGTTTGGGGCCGATTCTTTGGTGACTGCTACGAGAAAATTTAATCATCCCCGTATGGTGAAGATTTCTCAAAGGGGTCAGTACATAATCGCTGGAAGCGGTCTTTCTAGTTATTGCGATGTAGCCCAACATATTTGGAATCCGCCTTCGCCTACGGTGGGGGATAAAAAAGATTTATATCATTTCGTTATTAGTAAGGTAATCCCTTCCCTAAAACAATGTTTTAAGGATAACGACCTAAAGTTAGAAGATGATAAAGAGGAAGAAACTCGATTCGGATTTCTAATTGCGGTTGCCGGTGAAGTTTTTGATGTAGGGGACGATTTTGCAGTAAGCCTAGACTCGTCGGGAATTTATGGAGTGGGGTCTGGATCTAGCCTTGCGATTGGGGCTTTGAGTGCCGGAGCCTCGCTGGAATGGGCTTTAAAAATTGCCAGCAAATATGATCCTTACACGGCTGAACCTTTTCTCTTTATGGAGCAAAAAAAGAGTTAATCCTCTTCGGCTATTTCTTCATCGGGGTCAAGGAAATTACCCTGAATAATGTCTAATTCTTGATTTTTGGCAGCCATCAAGCCGGTCATAAAGAGGGTTCCTGCCCTGTTCACAATATCGTCTATCTGGTCAGGGTATTTGAGTTCAGCCTCGACCACGACGGCAAGGCTCCATAGGCTTATTTGAACTCTGATCATAGGCTCATCCTGCCACAAGACCCGCCCAAAATCTTTTTTTAACCTTTTTCGGCAAATGCTTCCCATTCCGTAATCTATGGGGTAGATTTCTCTTATCAGGTTCCAGAGAAGGAACCCCCGAACGAAAGGCAAGATGATGGCAAAGGCTTCAACAATTCATCAGGCTGGTAATAAGGATTTTAATCCTGATAATTATCAACTTATTAAGTGCTATGACACTTGCGACAACGAGGACGATAAGTATCTTCTCAACTGCGATCATTGTGGATCTCGTATTCGTTATGTTGCTCAATTAAAAAATCTTTCTACTGGCGAAATCATTAATGTTGGCGAAACTTGTCTCGATTCTCGTTTTGGAATTACTCGCGCAGAGTTCGATGCTCTTCGCGCAGAAGGTCGTCTAAATGCTCAGCGCAAAACTATTGCGGAGCGCGTTGATGCTTTTAAAATTGAATTTCCAATCGTTAATGAACTTATCGCTCGTCGTGAAGAACATTACATTCTTGCTGATCTTGCTGGAAAGTTCGAGCGTGATGCGACTCTTTCTACAAAGCAACTTGATTTAGTCGCTAAACTGTTCGTGCAAGTTGATGAGCAAAAAGTTCGTAAGGCTGAACGCGATGCAAAAAGTGCCGAACTAATTGCGCAAGGTGTTAAGTGTCCCGAAGGTCGCATCTCTATTGACGGAATTATCCTTAGTGTTAAGTCTTACGAAAATGATTACGGATTCCAAATGAAGATGCTCGTTCAAGATGTTTTCGGTTTTAAAGTTTGGTCAAGCGTTCCTGAATATCGCGATGTTAAGGCTGGTATGCAGATTCGTTTTACTGCAACAGTAACTCCTTCTAATGATGATCTTCTATTCGGATTCGCTAAGCGACCTGCAAAATGTACTGTTTTAATCGAAGGGGAGTGGATGTAATGAATTTAAAGTGCGTAATGTGTTCGGAAAATAAACTTGGTTATACATTCGAGAGTGGTGCGCTGTTGTGCTTCTCTTGTATAAATGCAATAAAGGCTGGCAGGTTAGATGTATTCGCACCTAACCCTTTTCAAGAGAAAGAAGGCAAATAAAATGGCAGGTCGTTTTAATTTAGAGGATTACGATACAGTCGAATCCCGTATCAAAAAGTTTTGGGAGCAATTTCCGAATGGAAGAATTCATACGGATGTGCTTTACCAAGACGAGAATCGTTTCATTATCAAGGCTTATGTTTTTACCGACAGAGAAGATTCTCGTTGCGTAACAACTGGAATGGCAGAAGAAATTGTCGGGGCTTCGATGGTGACTAAATCGTCTGCTCTTGAAGTATGTGAAACAAGTGCCGTAGGTCGTGCGCTTGCTAACTTTATTTTTTCCGGAAATAAGCGACCTTCGCGGGAAGAAATGGAAAAAGTAGAACGCTACGAAAAAGAACCTCGTCGCAATCTTTCGGTTATTCGCACATTTACTCCGGAGCAGTTGGAGCGTTTAGAAAAAATTCTTGATCTAATTACTGAAACTAATGATGTTACTCGCCTTCGTCAAATATGGGCAGACGAAAAGGATTTTTTGGATATAAAGGTCAAGGGTACGACAATTAAAGATGCGCTTAATAAGCGAGTTCAGGAGTTGTCATAATGAAACAAACTTCGATTGAAGCACGACAAAAGATTGAACCTAAAATCGGAACTCTTAAAAAAAGAGTTTACGAAATGCTTCTTAATAGAGGGATGCAGGGAGCGACTGATCAGGAAATCGAAAAGTATCTTCACCTCGAAGGCAACACGGTTCGCCCTATTCGTGGTGCGCTTGTAGATATTGGACTTGTATTAGATACTGGATTAACTCGACCTAATGAAAAAGGAAATCGGTGCATCGTTTGGCGAGCATCAGAGGATGGGATGTTGATATGAAAATTTTTTGCAAAGACGAACTTCATTGGGGCATTAAAGATGGCAAGTTGATCCTTAAAGCACCTACAGACGAAAAGTTATCTGAAATGGTTTCTCGTTTGATGGCAAGACTTGAAACAGAAATCAGACTAGAAATTTACGACAAAATCTGCGCTCTTGATCTGGTTAAGGATAAAAAGAAAATCGTTAAATACGGAATCGAAAATGTAGCGATGCAGGTTCAAGATATATGCGCGACGATTGCGTTGGGTGAGAAAAAATGAAAATCAAAACTGCTCGTCAAATACTAGGTTTTCATATAGTGGCAGATGTCAATTTGTGGTGGAATTGGGATCGTTTTCACTGCCTCGAAAGTGAGTGTGAGGCCAAATTCAACAGTAGGCGTAAATTACAAAATCATATAAATTACGAGTGCGAGTATGTAGGCAAAAAGTTTTTCTTTAGAAAGGTTGGAAAATGAGCGAACAAGAATTGCGTAATCAAATCGCTATGGATCTTGAAGCAATAGAAGTGCCTAAAGATATTTCGCCGGACTGGTATGCGGCTACGAGTCGAACTAAAATGGTGGCAATCGCAATAGTGAAACACGGGTTACAAAAATGAGCGTCGTAACGCCTATGCAGGTTGAGAAACGACTCAAAGAACTGTCTAAAGAATTGGATATGTGTCACGACTACCTTGCATCTGCCGAGGAGGCGTATTTTACGACGAAGGCTCATTATGAGGTATCTCTGGCAAAGAGTCGTTTATCGCTATCGAGTAAGTCATCTCCGATGGGAAAAAACTACACAGTAGGAGAGCGCGAGGATATGGCTATTGTTGAAAACGAGGAGTTGCACTTTCAAATTGCAAGGGCCGAGGCTATGGTACGAGCAGCGAGGGCTAATGCTGCGCGGATTAAAACTCAGGTAGATATTGCTCGCTCGATTGGTACTTCGGTTCGTACTGGGATGGAGACTTCGTGAGCGATATAGCAAAAATGCTGGCAACTGCTCTAGCGGCGCACGATGATCAGCGAGACAGATCTTTGCAAGTAGATGTTGGACCGTCTGCGGTAGGAGATTGCCGTCGCAGAGTGTTTATGCATCTTACTAAGGCTCCAAAGATAAATGAAACAGATTCGTTGCCAGCAATTATGGGAACTTTTATTCATTCCGGAATTGCAGAAGCGATTAAGAGAGAAGATCCTTTCGGGGACAACTTTATGATTGAGCAAGAATTTTCGATTGAAGGATTGCGCGGTCATATAGATCTCTTTATTAAAGATAGAAAACAAGTAGTGGACTGGAAAACAACTAAGGTTAAAAGCCTTCGTTATTTCCCTAGTGCTCAACAACGGATGCAGGTTCAGGTTTATGGATACTTACTTACTGCTAATGGGTATGAAGTAGAAAAGGTCACTCTCGTTGCTATTGCTAGGGATGGAACTTCGGCGGATATTCGAGAACACACGGAACCTTACGACCCCGTAATGGCGCAAGAAGGTTTGAAGTGGCTAGAAGAAGTAAGAGAGTCGGCTAAAAATAATCTCGCCCCTGATCCTGAAAAGGATGTTTATTTTTGCCGTTCCTTTTGTGATTACTACGATGCGTCGGGGGTAAATGGATGTCCATCAAAATCTCGGTAAATGAAGCGGCAAGTCGATATAGAGTGACTCAAAGAACAGTTTTTCGATGGATTGAAAGGTACGAAATTCATCGTTTCGAAGATGGGCTTTATGACCGCGACCAACTAGATGCTCTTAATGAAAATTATGCAAACCCGTCTTATACCGAAATCGACTGGAGTAAAGCGGCGTGTAAAAATCTTCCGACTGAGTTTTTCTACAAAATAGAAGAACGAGGAATTGTAAAACTCATAGATGTTGATGTGATCCGGTTCACCTGCGCTCCTTGCCCTATATGGGCTCGATGCCTTCGGTATGCGGCTTCTAATGAAAATTACGGGGTGTGGGGTGGATGCACGACGGACGAAAGGCGTTCGCTTCTTGACTACCGTAATTCAGAAGTGAAGAATAAAGTTATTAAAGATTTCGCTCATTATGGAATCACCGAAGAAATGATCAACGACGCGATTGGGAAATAAATGACTTCGTTACCGTATATGCAACTTTATGTCTCCGATTATCTTGCCGATACTGCTCACCTAAATGCGGCTCAAAATGGGGCGTATATGTTGCTTTTAATGAATTACTGGCAGAGGGGTAAGCCTTTAGACAATACCGGAGATAGGCTCGCTTTCGTTGCCAAAATGACTTCGGAAGAGTGGGAAGATAACCGAGAAATCCTTGCCGAATTCTTTTGGGTTGATGGGGATATATGGACACACGCTCGGGTTGAAAATGATCTAGCAAAGGTTCGGGAGAAGTCTGAACAGGCTTCGTTCGCTGGAAAAAGGTCTGGCGTTCAACGGAAAACGAACGAGCGTTCAACGGATGATGAACGGGCGTTGAACCATAAAGAGGAAGATAAAGAGGAAGATAAAAAAAGAGATTTATTAAACACTTTTGAGAAATTCTGGAACACATATCCGATAAAGGTCGGAAAGGCTACTGCGATGAAGGCTTGGATTAAGGCTGTTAAGCGTGGCACTTCTTTGATGATTATCGAAGGGGCGGAAAGATATGCGAAAGATCCTAATCGTGAACCTGAATTTACTGCTCATCCTGCTACTTGGCTGAATGGGGACAGATGGCTCGACTCTCCACTACCACCTAGACGGTCGCAGAATGGCTTTAGAAGCCTCGATACCAAGCCGACGATAACTCCACCCAAGTTTACGGCAGACGAGGTTCCAGCGGGCGTTCCTGCCCCGAAAAACCTTAGAGATCTGATTAGGGGAGTCCAAGACCTTTAGTAATCTGTTACCATTACGCGTAAGCATTACGCAACCGAAAGGGAAGTTATGACAATCGTCACACCGGATAAGGTTCAAAGTGGTGATCAGGTTTCCTTGAATGGGGAGACAATGGTCGTCAAAGCGATTGATGGGCCGGATTATGTCGGAGCCTTCGATTTCTATTTAACCGACGGCAGTAAAATTGTTCATAAAGTAATTACGGATTCGATAGCAATCCTGCCACAATAGGGAGTGATTTCTTTCAGAGCCGATGGCGTTCCCGTTCCGCAAGGTTCGATGAAGGTCATAAACGGGCATATTCTCCATTCTCAGGGGTCTGCTCTGGCGGTGTGGAGATCTACTATCGGACTGTCGGCTCGCTTCTCTGGGGCGAAGCCCGTCGATGGGGCTATCGGCATCGAGATTGAATTTCAGGTTCGCCGACCTAAAACGGTCAAAAGAGAGTTTCCGACGGTGGCTCCGGATCTCGATAAATATATTCGGGCAGTACTGGATGCCCTGACTGGAATCGCTTATCAAGACGATTCTCAAGTAATAGACATTAAAGCGACAAAAGTCTATTCAAACAGTCCGGGGGCTGAAATAAAAATATTTTCCAAATAACGGGCAATTCGCTTGTAATCTATCGGGGGTCACTTTAGATTTCTCTTATAGGCAACAACGCCTAACCTTGACGGGGGAGAAAAAAATGATTTGCACACTTTGCAATAATGAAGTGGATGTTTTGGCTTGTACAAATAATCGCGAAATTTGCTTGATCTGTTTAGCGGATATTACTAAATATGCGTTTAATTATGGAAAATCTTTTGAATCTGTTCTCGCTCGCCGATTCGAAAAGGTAGGTGCATAAAAATGAAAGTTACACGATTTTCAACAACTGACACTGCTAAGTTAATTCGCAAAGAAGTTAAGCATTATTTTCCAAATGTAAAATTTACAGTGCGTTCACATTCGTATTCTGGTGGATCTTCAATAAATGTTTCTTGGGTTGATGGTCCGACTTCAAAAGAAGTTGATTTAGTCGTAAAGCGTTTCGAAGGTGCATCGTTCGATGGAATGATTGACTTGAAATCGTATAAGCCTTCTGTTTTTACTATTCTCGAAGGTTCAACATTACCGGTTGAAGTTTCTTACGGCGTAGATTTTGTCTTTACAAACCGCGAACTTTCTTCTGAATTTAAGGCTGAACTTGCTGAAATCGCTCAGTCAATTCTTGATATGAACGAGCACACAAAAGGTCAGATTTTCGATGAAAATACTTATTACAAGAATCTAGCGACCAACTTCGATTTCGCTTTCGACTGCGGATTCGGTGGCAACTTGATCTGGAGACTGGCTATCAACAAAAGCGTGAAGGTGGGTGCATAATGAAATCTCAAACTCTGACAAACGGAACTGTTGTTACAGAAGAAATTATGAGCGTTAGTAAATTCCTCGAATCTTTAATTGTTGAGTTACCGTGGATTCAGGAAAAATTGGTCGGGCTGGCTGATAACGATAAAGTAAATGTAATTAAACAGCACGCGGGGATGTTCGGGGTTTATTTACTCGATGTGAAGGCGGTGGCATAAATGGCTACTGTAAACACAAAAACGGAAATTTCGTCGTGTTGTGGGGCAAGAGTGACCTATTTTGAAATGACCCTCGTCTGCAAAAAGTGTTATGGCGAAGTCAAGTGGGTGTCTTAAATGGTTTTAAATATAACAAAAAGTTTATATTTAAATCGGTGTTTTTATGTACAAATTTCTGCTCTCGCTGTAGATTTCTCTTAACAAGGCAACAATGCCCCTTTTGACGGAAGGTAACAAAATGAAATATAAATGTTTTAACTGTGGCAAATCTTTTAAGGCTCAATATGAATTACTCCTTCATTACGACTTTCACGCTGGCGAGCCTACTGTTCGCGGAATGGGTTGCGTGTGTGGAGAGATTTACGACATTCGCGCTGGAGAGTGTTTTCTTTGTGGCAAGGTTTATGAGTCTGAATGGGTGACTCGTTAAATGGCTGAGATACACGAAGTCGCGGCAGTATTCAATGCGCTTATCAACTTCGATGTTGATTTGAGCGAAGTAATTAGATATTTAAATAAAAAATTCGATGGAATTATCGTAGAAAATTATCTCGATTCGATAGGAGTAAATGAAAAATGAAACTTACAAAACTTGCGGTAGCGGATTTAACTGATCCCGTTTGCCCTAAATGCAAAATAGAAATGTACGGAGTTAGTGCAATGACTTTCGGAATAGATAAAAAATGGAAGCACTTCGCTCGATGCCCTGAGTGTAATTACGAAACGGATGCAAAATGAAACTTACACACTCGGATTTTGAAAATCTTACAGTAAATTCAACTAATTGGAAAAATTCTGCAACTGAATGGAAACTGCAAGAAGGTCGGTTTGAAGATATTGACTATTCGGAAGCGTTTCAACCCGAAGTTGATTATGAATTCGCTCGCGCTTATTGGGTAGAAAGTTACCCCGCTGTTTTATTCGTAAAGGCTTTTTTGCAAGTTTTAAATTTTCCTTATCGGGTTTATTTCGATACGGCTGATGATACTTATATGATTACAACTAATTACGGGGGCGATCTCTAATGTGGGGGATGATCTTTCTGAACCTTGTAATCATTACTATTTTGTTCGCGTTTATTGTTCATTTTGACGATAAGAGAGAATTATGAATTGCGTATGGTGTGGAACCAAAGGCGGATTCGCTAATAAGTTAATCATTCATTTAATTGGGATGCAAGGAGCAATCTACGAGTGTGAGTGGTGCGCAATAAAAATTGAAGTTCAACTTATGAAAGAAGGTATCGAATGAAAATGGGATCTAAATACATAATGCGCCGTCGTGTTGCTTTCGGTGTGCTTTTAATCGTTGGTTTCGCTGTATTGCTCGCCGGTTATTATCTCGTCAATCATATATGGTGGACGGGCAACGGATGGTGTTTTGGTGATCTTATGAAATGCGAAAGCGGGTTGTGATGAGCAAAATCTCTAATTGTGCTAAAGATTGCGGAAAGTTAATTAAATCAACTCCGGTTCTCGTCGCAGTTTATTGTGCTGAATATGATTACACAGACAAAGAATTATTTACTTGCGGGTGGTGTTCAAATAACGAAACTTGGACAATTTCGGAAATGCTTTGGAGTGTGAAAGACGAATATTTTGTGACGGCTTGCTGTCATACGGAAGCGATTGCCGCTTTAATTCCGGAAAATCTTAAAGATGAATATGATCAAAATCGTGAAGATTACGAAAATTATGTGTGGGCGGTAACGGGAAGATGAAAGATTGCTTCTGCACTAAAACATATAAATGCCTTTCTTGCGAAAATATGGAAAACAGAAAACAAGCAATCGCCGAAGGTAGAGCATTGACTCGCAAGGTGGCTCAATGTGGAACCCGTGCTGGATATAACCGGCATTTAAAAATGAAAGAATCTACTTGTCAAGCGTGTAAAGATGCGCAGAAGGAAGCGGTAATGCGCTGGAAAAGAGAAAAAGCCGCTTAAATTTTTTGCTGCGACACCTGACCCTCAACCGTCATTGGGGGTTTAGGTCTAAAATACTGGAGTCCGCTATCTCCCGAAAGGATGTACGAAAATGGATGATTCACAGATAAATCGTTGCCGCGGATGCGGTGTTCAACTATGGGTGGCAACCGTCTGCTCCTTCTGTACGAAACGGAGTAAGGAAGCCTAATAAAGGCTTGGGGCAAAATCCTTGTAGTTGCCTTAATGGTGGGATCTTGTCAAACGGTAGGAGCATCAGCCGCTTTCGCTCCAAAAACAAGCGTTTCTTTTTTTAAGGAACCCAAACTTTATGCGCGGATTTTGATCCCGAATAAGGTTCAATTCTCTTGCCTAGATGCTCTTTGGACACAGGAAAGTCACTGGAATCCTAAAGCGTTAAACAAATCTTCGGGGGCGTATGGAATCGCTCAATTTATGCCGGAGACTTGGGGGAACTATAAACACACAAAAACTTCCAACCCTATGAAACAAATCGAATATGGATTACGCTATATTTCTGTTCGTTATCATTCTCCTTGCGGAGCGTGGATGCACGAACAGAAAATTGGCTGGTATTGAAACAAGAAATCGTTGAGTTGGTAAATGAGAGGGCGGGGCATTACTGTGAAACTTGCGGTAACCCCGCTCTCGAATCTATGGCGTTGCATCATAGAAAATTAAAATCTCGCGGCGGTAAAGATTCCGCATCAAATTTAATTAAAGTTCATCATAAATGCCATAATTTAGGCACAAACTCTATTCACCTTAACCCCTCGATGGCTAGCGATAAAGGCTGGATGGTGAGCAGTTGGTCTGATCCTGAGACTGAACCCTTTCTTCGACCGGATGGCTCTTGGGTACTTTTGAAAAATGACGGAAGCGTAGAATCGGTGTAATGTAAGCAATCCAATCAAGAAAGGCGATTAAATGAATCAAATTATTATCGAAGGCAATTTAGGCTCTGATCCTGAAATGAAAGTATTCAAAGAAGAAACTCTCGCATCGTTTTCGCTGGCACATACCCCTAGATCTAAAGTCGGGGGTCAATGGGAAGATGGCGAGACAATATGGTTTCGAGTTACTTTTTGGAATTCTAAAAGTGACCTAGTGCTCGATTCTCTGACTAAGGGCGATAAAGTTATGGTCGTGGGTAAGTTTTCTCAATCTACTTATACAAACAAAGCCGGAGAAATTAAAACTTCATTAGAGATTTCCGGAACTGATTTCTACTTAAAGCCTAAATCACCCAAGAATCAGGCTCCAGTAGTGCGCGATAAATTCTTTGGTGAAATTCCCGCAACTAAGGATGTGCCAAATTGGTAGATGAACTCTGGAACTGCGCCCAAGTGGTCGAGCATTTGGGCATTAACATAAATAATCTAAGACAACTCCAGTATCGGAAAACGATTAAATGGGTAAAACGCGAAGGGAAAACTGTTTTTTACCTTGCGGATGAGATTAAAACCTATAAAGAAAAACGGGAGTCGCGTAAGACGGTAAAATGAATCCCGTGATTATCGAAAAAGATGTAGTGACTGTCGCTGATATAGACGAGGCGATTTCTCATATTTCTATTTTGATGAAAGATCAGTATGGGAATAGGCTGACTCACCAACGCAAAGCATTTTTAATGGGCGAATTAGATTCTTTACTTGATGCAAGATTAGAGGCGATAAGTGAATTTGGAAACAGTAGCGATAGAAAGTCTGAACCTAGATCCGAACAACGCGAGACGGCATAGCAAAAAAAATCTTGATGCAATTTCGGCAAGCCTTAATAAGTTTGGGCAAAGAAAACCGATAGTCGTTCATAACGGGGTAGTAATTGCCGGCAATGGAACGCTTGAAGCCGCCAAATCTTTAGGCTGGAATGAAATCTCAATAACAAGATGCCCTGATAATTGGGATGCCGATACTGCGATGGCTTATGCGCTCGCTGATAATCGATCTTCTGAACTAGCCGAATGGGGCGATGATGTACTTGCGGCTCAATTAAAAGAATTAGATGAGCGCGGGTGGGATTTAAGCGATTTGGGATTTACAAGCAAAGAATTTGAAGATATTAAAGCGGGGGAAGAAAACCCTTATACGAAAACCGTAAATCTTCCTCAATATGAAATCGTGGGCGATAAGCCGGTAATGAGTGATCTTTTTAATGAAGATAAGGCTAAAGAATTACGAAATGAGATTCTCGCCGCTGATCTTCCCGAAGATGTACAAGATTTTCTTATTATGGCCGCCAATAGGCATACAGTTTTCAATTATTCTAAAATCGCCGAGTATTACCCTCACGCTACGCCGGAAATCCAAGAGTTGATGGAAAAATCCGCGCTCGTAATTATCGACTTAGATGATGCAATTCGCTATGGGTACGCCGCCTTCGTGGAGACAATTAACGAGATGAAAGATGAAGAAAGTGAATAATTTCGCCGTATTCATTTTGACCCACGGTAGGCCGGATAATGTTAAAACTGTTCAAGCCTTAAAAAAATCCGGATATACGGGAAAGATTTATTTCATTATCGACAGCGAAGATAAAACTGCCGATGAGTACCGTAATACCTTTGGAAAAGATAAGGTTATTCAGTTCGATAAAAAAGCTGCGTCTCAAACTTTTGATATCGGGGATTCGCTTCAAAGCCTTCGTGGGGTTACTTATGCCCGTAATGAATCTCAAAGAATCGCTAAAACAATGGGGCTGGATTATATGCTTCAACTGGATGATGATTACACGACCTTTTGCCATAGATATGTAGAAGATGGGGTTATTAGATCTAAAACAATTCATAATTTTGACGCGATAGTCGAAGCGATGATTACGCTTTTAAAAAATACCGGAGCCGTAACGGTGGCGATGAGTCAAGGCGGAGATCATATTGGCGGGATAGATGGGTCTATCGGTAAAGGGATCCTGCGTAAAGCGATGAACAGTTTCTTTATGGATATGAACAAGCCAATTAAATTTATTGGGCGAATTAACGAAGATGTTAATGCTTATGTAGTCTCTGGAGCGTTGGGCGATTTATTTTTTACCGTAATGAATCTTCAACTTACACAGGTTCAGACTCAAAAGGCTAAAGGTGGGCTTACTGAAATCTATTTAGATGCTGGCACTTATGTGAAATCCTTTTATACGGTGATGATGGCTCCGTCGTGTGTGAGTGTGAGAACGATGGGTGAAAAGAATAGAAGATTTCATCATTCAATTAAATGGGATAACGCCGTACCTAAGATAGTAAGTAGCAGGTATCGGAAACAGACCGTAACGGTTACAATGTAATTATGAGCGACAGTAATGTAATTAAACTCGATTCTGCTCTGATTGAGAAAGAACGAGAGGTTTTAAAATACCGTAAGGGCGGATTAACTTTTGATCAGATTGCAGAAAAACTTGGATACTCGCACCCGTCTGGGGCGCACGCTGCTTTTAGAAGGGCGATAGAAAGAACTAAGGATGATGCTCTCGCTTCCGAAGGTAGGGCGTTGCATAGGGCTAGGCTTGAAACTGCTCTTACTTCTATTTGGGATAAGGTGCTCAAAGGTGATCTTAGGGCGATTGCGATGATGCTAAGAATTTTGGAACGAGATGCGAAACTGTACGGATTAGATATGCCGGTAAAGACAGAAATGGAAGTGACTACCTACGATGGAAACCTTCTACGACAAAGAACAAGAGAGATTATCAAAGTTATACGAGAAGTTCGAGAATCGGAGAATAGCGTGGGAGACGGATCTAGCGAGACCGGAGCAATTACCGAATAGCGATGAGCCGTGGAGCATTTACCTTTATCTTGCTGGGCGTGGTGCTGGAAAGACTCGTACTGCGGCTGAATGGCTAGCGTGGGAAGCAACTACTCAAAACAATACTCGGTGGGCTATCGTGGCTCCGACTTTTGGCGATGTGCGAGATGTATGCGCCGAAGGTGAATCTGGAATTATCAACATACTTCGAGATTATGGCTCTTTAGAAGATTACAATCGTTCGCAAGGTTCGATTATCCTGAGTAATGGATCTCGTATCAAACTTTTTTCTGCCGATGAGCCTGACCGCCTTCGTGGTCCGCAACATCACGGGGCGTGGTGCGATGAGTTAGCCGCGTGGAGATATCCGGACACTTGGGATCAACTGCAATTTGGACTTCGCTTAGGTGGCCATCCTCGAACCGTTATTACGACTACTCCTAGACCGGTGGCACTCGTACGAAATCTCGTACAACGAACCGACGGGACTGTAAAGGTGGTTCGTGGCTCAACTTTTGATAATGCCGATAATCTTGCGCCACAAGCCTTGCTTGAATTACAGGCTCGATACGCTGGCACTCGTATGGGTAGGCAAGAACTTTATGGGGAGTTACTGACTGAATCAGATTCGGCTCTTTGGACTCGAACTCTTATTGAAGAAGCGCGAATTAAAGTCGAAGATGCTCCGCCTTATTTTCGATGCGTGGTGGCTATAGATCCTGCCGTAACGAGTGGAGAGGGAAGCGATGAAACCGGAATCGTGGTCGCCGGTGCTACTCCCGACGGGCATTATTACATTTTGGAAGATGCTTCTATGCGGGGAACTCCGGAAGCGTGGGCGCGTAGGGCCGTTGAAATGTATAGAAAATGGAAGTGCGACAGGGTAATTGGAGAAGCAAATAACGGCGGGGATATGATCGAAAGCCTATTAAGGCAGGTCGATGCTTCTGTTCCGTATAGAAAAGTCCACGCTTCTAGGGGCAAAAGAGTGCGAGCCGAACCGGTGTCTGCCCTGAGTGAGCAACTTAAACTTCATTTCGTTGGTACTGATTTCCCTGAGTTAGAAGATCAGTTAGTTACTTGGGAACCGGACTCGGATAAATCTCCAGACCGGATGGACGCTATGGTCTGGGCTGTTTCTGATTTAATGGCTGGTTCAGTTGCGTTGCGTTCCCTTGCCGCTATGGCTGATTTCTGCCCATCGTGTAGATTGCCTTTGGTGCGCGGAACTAAATTATGCCCTAGATGCAAAACCGCTATCATTACACCAGCCTGAAATATAAGGGGCATAACTAAGGAGAGACAATGGGTCTATTAGACCGTCTAGCAAAAGCAATCGTTGAAGCACAAATTGAGAAGGCTCCAAATAATCTTCCTGCGGGATCTGTCGTAATGACGGAACAAGAAATGAGAGACTCCCGTGCGGGTCAAACTTATGGACAACAAACTCCGCTAACTCGTAACCCGATTATGGCTGGAGTGCCTTTCGGTCCGGGTATGCCAATCCTGCCGGGCGCGATTAACCCTTTACGCTCAGACGGTAGACCCGACCCACGCCGCTACGAATATCAAGTAGCGCAGAACCTTAATATCGGTTCAGAACAAAAATTAGTTCAATTCAAAACCCTTCGTGGAGCAGCCGAGCAGATAGATATTGTTCGTCGCTGTATTGAAGTATTAAAGTCAAAAATTTCCGGACTCGACTGGGACATTGTAATTGCCGAAGATGCTTCCGAAAAGATTATTGCTGAAATAGGCGGAGATCACACTCGCGCTATGAGTCAAGCAAGACAAAAATTCTCCGATGAAATTTATCGACTTCGTACCTTCTGGGAAAACCCCGACAAGGCAAACGGCTTAACATTTATCGACTGGATGATGATGAGCCTAGAAGAAATTCTCGTACTTGATGCGTGGGCTATCTGGCCGCAAAAGACTGTCGGGGGAGACTTGTACGGTTTCCAAATCCTTGATGGCTCTACTATCAAACCAATGTTGGATGATCGCGGTATGCGCCCGATGGCTCCACAAGCCGCTTACCAACAAATCCTTTATGGCTTTCCTCGGACTGAATTTCAAGCAAACTCGGATGATCCAGAAGCCGACGGTGAATTCACTTCCGATGACCTAAGTTATTTCATTCGCAATCGCAGGGCTAACTCGGTTTATGGCTCGTCTCCTGTTGAGCGTTGCCTACCTTTAGCCGACCTATATCTTCGCCGCCAACAATGGCTTCGCGCTGAATATACCGATGGCGTAACTCCTGAAATGATGCTTACTTCGGATGCGGATTTCGGTAATGACCCGCTCGTAATGAAGCAGTACGAAAACATTATTAACGACAACCTTGCTGGACAAACCGAACAGCGTAAGCGTGCTCTTATTTTGCCAGCCGGATTGAAACCTGAATTTTATGAAGGCTACGGCGAGAAGTTTAAGGCCGCTCTTGATGAATATTTGATTACTTCTATAACTGGTCACTTTGGCGTATTGCCTACCGAAATCGGATTCTCCTCTAAAGGTGGAATGGGTGCTAGCGGTCATCAAGAGGGAGAAGCAGAAGCGGCTCAATCTATTGGGGTCGCTCCGTTGGCTCAATGGATTTCTAAAATGCTTACAAACATTTCCTACACATACCTCGGTATGCCTAGAGAACTTGAATTTAAGTTTATGATTAAAGAAATCCGCGACAACGAACAGATGGCAAAGAAGTCTGATCTTGAACTTCGTGGCGGAACTAAAACCATCAACGAACGCCGCTCTGAACTAGGGCTTCCGCTTCTGGACACTCCAGCCGCCGACCAACCAATTCTCGTAGCCGGTAATGGCGTATTTCTATTCTCTCCAGAAGGAATCATTAACGCTTCTGCCCCTATCGTTGGCGTAGAAAATGTTCAAGATGCTGTTAACCCTATGGCTCCGACGGTTCCAGAGGGAGAAATAAAGCCTACGGATTCCGCTAAGCCTTTACCTAATGAGCCTAAGCCTTTACCTAATGCAAATGAAACGACTGCTCCTGACTTTGAAAAGGCTGGAGTGCCGGATAAGGCTAAGATTAAAGATGCGCTCGCTCGATTAGCGGCTTTACCTAACCTCGCCGGAACTCACCCGACTACTGACTCTGAACAACAACTCGAAGATGAAGTGGCTTCTCCGTGGCAGACTGTTGAAACCGAAAATGGCGTTTACACGGTAGATCCTGATATTTGGCAGAAAGCAAAAGTTACGCTAGTCAACATCAAGGAACTCTACGGAACAAATACTTCGATGGACCGCTCTAATGTGGCCGATCATATTGTCTCGGCTGGTCAGGCAATTACTGAGTACCGTAATTTCCCAATGGTTTATGACGATGGGGAAAAGTTGATTATCGTAGACGGGCATCATCGCCTTTTTGCAATGTGGATGCTGGGAATGGACCAAG
>Ga0304729_1000574_pt1 | contig 26926 bp, 44 predicted proteins | sample C_131016_MF_Meta_FD_190475 | JGI IMG/M metagenome (GOLD analysis project Ga0304729, IMG submission 190475) | Freshwater microbial communities from Lake Croche, Canada to study carbon cycling - C_131016_MF_MetaG (v2) (version 2) | ecosystem: Environmental > Aquatic > Freshwater > Lake | place... | reverse complement strand
ATCGTTTGAAGACTTATGGCTATCAATGACCAAAATCTTTTTGTTAAATAGTTTTTTGGGCTTTAGTTCTTCAAAAAGGTCATTTTGCTTAATCATTTGCGTAACCTTTCCAAAGCCAATTTAATCTCAGGTGGCATCGGAACACCCTCTTTTAGTTTTTGCTCAACAGCAATTAAGGCTGGATCACGCTCGAATCTGCTTGGCACAGTCGTAAACACTTGATCTGCTTTGTTCACAGGGGCTTGGTTCTGACTTCTTACCCAGTTTCTCCAAGTAGCAAACCAATCTAGTTTTACCCCTTGTTGACCAGCCTTGGCTACCCAATAGTCTTTGAATGTCTCAAACACTTTAGACGGGTTAAGGTCAGGTCTATCTTGTTGGCAAAAGTCTTTCCATTCTTCTGTCAAACAAAAGTCGGTGGAGAGGCGTGAGCCTCTTGTGCTCTCTACCTTTGGTTTATGGTTAATGGTTATTGGTTTATGGTTATTGGTTGCATCATGTGTCGGGGATGTAGGCATGATGGGTACATGATGTGTCATTAATGTAGAGATGTATTGTAGGTGGTTATTATTATTATATGCATCAATAAATAACTCTTTATTAGCATAATGTTTTAGTGATGGATTATCTCTGATGAACGCACCAAAGGCAGAAGTTGCCTTGTGATTCCTATATTCTTGAATTTCCCTGTCTGCCCTTGGGTTAACAAAGCCCTCGTCTGTGGATAAAAATAACTCATTGAGGACAGTTAGCACATCTTGTTCGTAATCCTTCATACCTATCTGCCTAGCAATGTCTCGTTGCTTTATAGGTTTCTCATGTAAGTAATAAAAGTCCAACAACCTACGATAAGCCAAATCTTCCATAGGGGTTAAATGGCTTGTGTGCGACTTGTAATCGCCAATATGAAATTGATAGAAGTGCATCGAGTTTTCCCTTTTTCAAGCACCTTTGAAAGAAACCTCGGCAGGGGAAGGTGTAACCCTTTTCAATACGCTCATGACTTCGTATCTAGCCGTGTCTCAAATAATTATACGAAAACTCTGGGCAATACCAGATTGTCCCCAAACTTACTAGGATATTTAAGGAAATCAGATGCACCTACCCTGTTGCCACCATGTTTCAGGTCTGCCCCATCATAGGTTTCTGTGGTAGTTCCTGCGCTTATCTTGGTGGCTATTGGCCTTCCCATTGATCTTTTCTCTTCCAGTTTGGCAATCCCAAATCCTGTAATTCGGTAGTAGTCACCGATTAACAATACATAGCCCCAATTCTCTAGGTCGCTGAGATACTTGGCATAGTGATACCCTTGATTGCCAACTTCCTGACTAGCGTGGGTGAAGTCTTTGAGTGAACAGGCTGAGTGTTCTAATCGTTTTAAAATGGTTGTGTGACCTAGTTTTAGTTCCATATTGTCTCCTTTGATAGGCAATCCTATATCTAAATTTAGTTTGTCAACATAGGGTTTGTCCTAGTTCACAAGCATTTTTTAATCATTGACAATCCTCTTACCAACTTAAAAAGGAGTTAACAATGTCGGTAAAACCTAGTGACTTTAAACATGAGATTTGTGTCTACCTTGAGGGGATTGGAGAGTGCTTAGTATGCTTTGACATACTGACACCTGGCGATGAGTTAGACGCTGACCATAGCGATTCTTACGAAATTGACTTTAGCGTGTTTGACGAGCAAGATAAACATATCACCTACGACATTACTAAGAAGCAATACAACCACTGTGAAAACAAAGCAATGGATGAAATGCTCGACATCACAACAGCATGGCATAAAGAATGGGAGACTTGTTTTGACTAAATCAGAGATGGTTCAGCACTTACGCATGGCGGCTTGTAATGAGAATACAGTCACAGGCATGGCAAACGCATTTGACTTAGGTGCTGAACATGAACGGGATGTTATTGCTTCCATCATCTTCAACATGGTTAAAGAACAGCATTTAGCCCAAAACATTGTTGACACTATTAGGGTGAGAGAATGAACGACAAACTTGACGAAGCCTTTGATTTACTGGAGTTTGATGTGACTGACCAGATCAGAAACATGGAATACCTTGCTGAACAAAAGAAGATTTCTACTGGTGTTACAGATGGCACTATTCAAAGAGCATTGGTCAGGGATTTGACAGAGAATCTACGCACATTACCAGTAAGTAATGATCCATTACTAATTCGTAATGATGTGTTGGAAGAGGTGGCAGTCGAGTTGGCTAAGTTACCCTTTGGGGACACAGCCGCTAGTTATGCCGCATTTGTGAGAGCGATGAAAAGTTAATATTTTTAAACAGGAGTTAATGATGGATAGACCTACTGTGGGCATTACAGCCCCATACCGCAAGAGCGACTACACATACCAAGATATGTTGTTAGACCGCATCAAAGACCTAGAAACATTGGTTGCCAAACTTGAGCAACGTATCAAAGTTCTGGAGGCCAAATGACACAAGATGAAATCATTGAGATGGCTGACAAAGCAGACGAAGAAGCCGACAACGTGCTGAACATGAAAGGTGAGTATCACCCAAACTGGCATCAAGTTCGTGATGAAGCCTTTGCCAAACTGGTAGCAGAGCGTGAGCGTGAGCGATTAACTGATGCCGCAATGAAAGCGGCTGAGAAAGCAGTTGATGTAGCAATTGCTCTTGAGCGTGAGGCGTGTGCAAAGATTGCAGACGAATGGGCGGTGGGTTGGCCTCATCCATCAGAAGTTATTGCAGAACGAATCAGAGCAAGGGGACAAGCATGAAAATACAAGATGAACTACAAGCAATCTATGAAGATGAATCTAATGTCTACTATTGTTGCTATTGCTTGCAACCACAGGGTGAGAAGATTGGCTGTTGCCAAGAAAATCACTTTGTTGAGTTTAAGTACCTTGATAACGACTGTAAACAAGAAATAGCACAGGAGATATTAAATGGATGATTTCACACCAACCACCCGTATGTTTTCACGTTCTTTGCGTGAGGCGTACCCTAAAGATTATGTCAACGAAAACATTATTGAAGGGCCGTTTTACAGCGCACCCAACATACACGACATACCCGTTTTATTTGGACTAATTACTGTTCTCGGAATGATTGCAGTTGCTATTTGGAGATACTTTTGAACGACTACTCAACCATACTAATGAGAATAGAACAATCGGTGAAAACTCTAGATAAAAAATGCTTGAACAGCAAGTATGATGGATTCATCCAAGACATAAGCGCAATACAGAATGATCTGGTTATGCTCAGTCATTGGATAGGTGAACAGCAAGTTAAACATAGTGAATATTTAAAAAGGAGTTAATGATGAATAGTGAACAAGTGTTAGCAATGCTCAAGACAAACGTCAACGAGCATACAGAGAAGAAAAACAATCTTACATACCTATCATGGGCATGGGCTTGGGCAGAGGCTTTAAAGGCCGACCCTGAAGCCACCTACAAGATAGAGATGTTTGGCGATAAGTGTTACATGGACATCAACGGCACAGCGATGGTGTTCGTAACAGTCACATTGTTTGGCAAACCAATGATGTGTCAGTTGCCAGTAATGGACAGTTACAACAAGTCAATTACTGTTGAAGGTGTTACAACAATCAACAAATACGGCAAAGAAGTCACTACCAAACTTGATAGTTTTAATGTCAATACAGCCATCATGCGTTGTATGACCAAAGCATTGGCGTTGCATGGACTCGGAATGTACATATATTCTGGAGAGGATTTGCCCCTTGGTGAAAACGAGAGTGATGAAGGCACACCTGATGAAGGAAGGATGCTTGACTACATTGCGGCAATCCAAGCCACCACCACAGTTGATGAGTTGAAAAACATCTACATTGAGGCATTTGCGGCTACCGATGGAAATAAAGCATGGCAGACCAAGATGATTGCCGCCAAGGATGCAAAGAAGAAGGTGCTGAAATGAGTGACGAAATCATCCAAGGCACAGACGAATGGAAAATGCTCAGACTAGGCAAAGTTACCGCTAGTCGGGTTAAGGACATTGTTGCCACCACCAAGTCTGGCTATTCAACAAGCAGAGACAAATATATGACTCAGTTGCTACTGGAACGCCTTACAAATTCAGTAGCAGAATCGTATAGCAACGATGCCATGACTTGGGGTGTGGAGAATGAAAAATATGCACGAGCCGCTTACGAGCAAAAGATGGGTGTATTGGTTGATGAAGTAGCGTTTGTTAACCATCCAACTATTGAGGAGTCAGGCGCATCTCCAGACGGGATTGTTGGCGAGGGCTTAGTTGAACTGAAATGCCCAATGTCTCATACTCACCTGGAAAGCATCTTAGGTGGTCTTGACGATCAGTATAAGGTTCAAGTAAATTGGCAGATGGCCTGTACAGGGGCTAAATGGACAGATTTGTGTTCGTTTGACCCAAGGTTTCCCGCAGAATTGCAATTAGTTATTAAGCGTTTTGAGCGTGATGATGCGTATATTGCAACGCTGGAAAAAGAAGTTATCAAGTTCTTGGCTGAACTTGATGACAAAGTTAATAAGTTAAATCAATTGAGAGGTTAATATGGAAACAACATATAAGAAAGTCAACAATAGCGGTGTTTTATTTCGTGAAACAGAGAAAAAGACAGAAAAACATCCTGATTACAAAGGGAATATTTTGGTTAATGGTCAGGAATATTGGATTTCTGGCTGGACTAAAATGGGGAAGAATGGCAAATTTCTAGGTTTAGCGGTAACTCCAAAAGAACAAGAAATAGCAAGTTCAGACTTAAAAGAGGACGATATTCCCTTTTGATATCAATACGGGGAAAGCGTAAGTAAGTACCCACTAACTTAATTAACAGGAGTTCAGATATGAGTTTATTAGACAAAACATGGTTTGGTGGTGAAGTAGAAAAGTTCTTTGGCTCACCAGCATTTAAGTTGGCAAGGAAAGACTCGCCACCTACAAGCAAACAAGCGGCGCAAGGTGTCAACACTACAAGCCTAGAGCAATTGGTTTACGAGACTATTGCCACATTCCCTGATGGCTGTATTCAAGATGAAGTCTTGGCAAGACTCTCAGGCAAGCCCTACTCTAGCGTCACAGCAAGATTTAAAGGATTGTTAGAAAAGGGGTATATTGAGGATACGGGTTTGACAAGGGCAGGTATGTCAGGCAAACAACAACGAGTTTTAAAGGCAAAACCATGAGTGAAGTCTTAATTTTCATAGCAGGGATGATTGCACCTGCTTTCCTAAGTTCTGTGTTTACCCTCTTTAAATGCTTAGAGGATGTAATTAAAACTAGGATTAAGTAATGGAAAGCCTACTAACCATCATTGTTCTGCTTGGAATAGGTGTCTGCATAGGCATTATCGTGCTAGGTGCAGTCCTATACATAAGTTGGGACAAAGACTAACCTAATACCGCTAGAGCCTGTTGGACGTGCTTAATACGCTCATCCAACCCAATAGTTCCACCATTGATGATCTTGGTTACTTTAGTGTAGTCAAGGGCATCCGCTGGATCATTGCAGTTGTGGGTAGACCAAAACCATCCTGCGGTAAGTGCGGCAAACTTAGGGGTAGCAACAAGATCAGGATTGAGACCAAAATCAACGCCCAATGCTTTACCAGCGTGGAAATAATTACTAAAGCCAGTAAGTTGAATACACCCACGACCACGAAAGCGATAACCATCACCACTTGACTCATCCCTGTTACCCATGCGGCTTGAGTAGACGTTATTGGCAATGCGCTTCGCATTTTTTTCGTAACCATTTGCTATCTCCTGAGTTGGAAAGCGTTTAGGCCATAACTTCATCAAAGTTGCCGCCTTGTAGTTCAAGTTTTCCTCAAGGATACGGAAGTTTCCACATTCATGGCTACATTGACCAATAAACATAGCCTTCTGGTTGTTTGTAGTCAGGTTAAACCTAGAGAATGTCTCATTCAGGGCATCCACCCATTCAGCACCAATGTGGAGTCTTTGCAGTTGATCGCTATTTACCATTTACTTGACTCCTTACGGCTTCGTAGGCTGAGATACAGGCGTTGAGTTGGTTGATTGCTTTGTCTCCGTCTGCGGCGATTTGAGCAATAAGTCGGAGAGTCTCTGTGTCAGATTCGCTTCCCGCTTTTGGGCTATCTCCGCTGGCAGGGGTGGCACTTGGACTGGTTTGTACGCAACTTGTGGACGGGAGGCGCACCCTACCAGCACGAATAGCACGATCAAGACTAGACTGTTTTTCAGTAATGGCATTGTTTGCCTCCATCAATTTAGTTGAGTTTTCAGTAAGTTGTTTGGTTAATTCTTGCTCTTTTACACGGGCTTCTTCATTCTTGACAGCAATCTCTGACTGCATCTCAATGTCTCTAGCATCCCAACCTTTGTGATGACCATAGAAATAGACGCTAACAGCCACACAAATAGCACCCAAGATAACCCAAGGATTAGGAATCATTGTTCAGCCTTTGCTAAAGCCCGTTCATTGGCTATTTCTTCCTTTGCAGGGTCAATATAGTCAGGTGGAGTAGTAGGCGGTGGTGGTGCTCTCCATTCCTCATCCAAAGGAGGATTTACCCATGCAGGTAATGCACCTGAAGGCGATGTCCAAGTAGAGGTGCTAGGAGGTGCAGGGGGTGGGGTAGGGGTGCTAGGAGGTGGTGGAGGTGGTGCAGTAGCAGATAGTTTGTCAGCAACAGTCTGCACACCCTTACGGCTCATCACGCCACCAATGCCACCCACAATCAGTAAAACAATGTCGTTCAACATCTTGGCAAAAGCCTGATCGATTGGAGCCATACTCTTAATAGGCTGAACCACAAAGGCTAGGCTATACAGCATAAAAATCACGATACCAGCAAGAATGATTGTTACGATTAGGACAACACTTGCCCAGACTCGTATTTCAATTTCCTCTTGGCTCAGAAGCCGATTGATTTGGAACTTGGACAATGTTTTTCTCCAATATGGGTGCTACGAGATAATCAGGACAATCTTGGGTGAATTGGCAGTCAGGACGCTGACAACGCTTGGCAGAGAAGTTCTTAGGGTCTTGGCAGAAATAGCGGTATCTGTCATCACACGCCACTAGCAGGAACAACAGGACGATTACGAATCTCATTGATTTCCCTCTTTAACTTTCTCAATTCCTTGGCTTCTCGCTTGATCTCAGCCTTCATCCACAAAGTCTCAATATACGCTAGAAATGTTACAGCAATGACAAGACATAGTGCTACTTGCACCATTACCCTAGCAACAAACTTGATTGTGTCATTGTCTTTACCTGCCACATTATCCATCCCATCACTAGAGAGATAAAAGCCACACCAACTAGACCAGAGACAAAGTAGATAAAGTCAATCTCCCTTTGCTCTTTTGCCCATCTCGCCCGTCTAGTCTTCCTTATTTCTTCATCCCTAGCCCATTCCTGTTCTTGCTGAATCTTGGCGTACATCTTCAAAAACCTCGTATATATCGCCTTCAGTTCAGAAGGCGCATATACAGTCATTTGTTCCCGAATTTGAGCATCAAGGTTTTCCATTTGGAGTTCCACCAAGGCACGTTCAATAGCCTTTTTAGAAGTGTTTTGATTTGGGTCATAGTGTTCCTTAGATTCTGCCTCTAGAGAGGCGTAGTAGTCGGTTAATTGAGCCTGTATGTCAAAGAAGTTCCCAAGTTGGACTCCGACATCATTGATGGTTTGGAGTTCCATCTCCTCGTAAGTCTGTTGCTTTTTGGAAGCGGCTTTCGCTTTCGCCAAAGACTTGGGGGCATCTGCTGACTTGGACTTGGGTTTTGGGTTAAACAGTCCAACAATCCAATCCCAGATTCCCTTGATGGCCTTGACATCAGCCATGACTCCTTCAATTGTCTTCTTAGCACCCTCCAGTTCCATGCGCCCTTCATGGAGCATCGCACAGCCTGACTTGATGGCTGAGACTGCGCCTTGGGCAAGTAGGAGGAGGCTGAAAGGATCAATGGTTTACTCCTATGGCTGTGGGTTAGCCAATGTAGTGCCTAACAAGCCTGAATAACCATAGTTAGGTTGCTGTGATAGGGTAGCACCAGATGCTATCTGTTTAACTGCCAAATTTGCCGCTCTTCTACGCAATGCGCCTTGTAATGTATCAGCACCATAACCAACAGCACCAACGCCAAGTCCCAATGCAGGATTTGCATAATAACCAGTTGCAACAGTTGCTCCAGTAGCCAACTTAGACCTAAATGGATTAAATGCGCCTAAAACAGACAATATTTTATCTGGAGAGCCACCATTGGCAACTGACTTAATCACATTTTGTTCTGATTCACTAAAACGACCCATTTTGTTTTTGTTTGCCGCAATATTGATAAATCCTCTACGGATTAGTTCACTTTCAGAAGCCCTTGGATCAGCAAGTTTTGCATCAGCAACATCAAGTGCATCTTGCAGAATCTCAGCACGACTTTGATTGCGCCAATCTTTTCTAGCAGACATTACATTTTTAACTGCTTCGTCAAGTTTTCCAGTTCCTGCAAATATATCGTTACCATTTAATTTATTTATGTAATTATCCACAGAGTCAATCATTACATTGCCAAGTCTTCTTGTATTTGGATCAGTATCACTACGCAAGTTGTTAGCCATTTTGCGTAATTCTTCTAATTTTGGGAAAGTTACAAATCTATCACCAACAATATCACGCATTTTTGACAACGTATTGGCTATTTTTGGTTCATTTTGTGGAATGTATTGATTTGAATTTAAGTTCGTTTCAATGTCATCAACCATTCCAAGAACGCTTTTTGGTTTGATATAAACACCAGCACTATCCAAAGAGTTATATGATCTAGTTGCTCTTTGTTTAACTTCTTCCATTGTATAAAGTTGTGGCTTTGTTTCTCCAGCAACAAAACCAGCAATGCCACCAACCTTTTGACCAACTTTTGCACCAACGCCCATTGCGGCAATCGTAGCCGCTATATCACTTCCTTTTTCTCCAAGTTGACCAATAGTTGCTTCTTTTGTTAATTCAGCCGCAGGTTGAGCCGCTAAACCAGCCACCCCAGAAGCAGGAATTTGTTGAACAAGATTAGCCGCCAATGCAGGAACTTTAGGAGCAAGTGCCGCCACTGTTCCTGTACCCATCATTGCTTGAGTACCAGTTTGAACTGCTCTTTCAAGCATACCTTGAGGCTCTGGCAAACCAGCCTTGGTTAACATTTGTCCTTGGGCTTGAGCAACAGAAGGTAATCTACTTTCAGAACCAACTATATTTGCACCAAGGTTATACGCACTACGCAAACCTTCTAAAACAGTAGTTGCTGGAGCAGTTAAACCTTCATAAGCCGCACGACCAAATAAGCCTACCTGCCTAGACAATTGGTCTGCCATAGATGGTTGTTGTGGCTGTTCAGTAGGTTGAGTTTTAAACCCAAAATCTTCAGGCGTAGCAAATCCATTTCTAACGGCCTTCATCATAATCTGGCCTTTAGTCATGCCTTCAGGAATATCCTGAATTACTACCCCATTTGGTAATTCAATATCCATCGTAGTTCCTTATTTAAGTTCAGACCACTTAATTGCTTTTTGAGGTTGAGTTTGTTGTTCTGGTTGTATCTGTGGATTTCTACCAAAACTTTGGCTTTTTGGTGGAGTAATATCATTTTGTTGCATATTAGGAACTTGAGAAGGCATTGTTCCACCCATACGATTTTCAATACGTTGTGTTCTACCTTCCATGATATCTTTCCATCGTTGGAATGAATCCTTAATAATTTTTAATTGATCTGGATAATTTTTGTCAGCAGGATCAAGGGCAGTAGCCGCATTTTGAATTGTCTCCAACTCTTTAACTGCCAAACTACCAAAACCAGTAGCACCAGTTTTACTTTGTGCTTTAAGTTTTTCAATTTCAGTAACACTAAATGCGGCTTTAATTGCATCATTTAGGTTCTTTAGGGATTTAGCCTCAGTATTTGGAACTCCACCCAAAATAGTCGCACCCCACCCACCAGCAATATTTGGATTTTCTTGATAAAGATTTAATGCTTTGTTTACATTAGAAATAGATGATTTGACAGAATTAACTGCTTCAACAGCCGTTTCCTTTTCTTTTGCTAGTGCTTCAGAAGACATAGGAGTTTGGGTAACACGAACACCAACACCACCAGTTGCGCCTGTTCCTCCTGTACCACCACCAGATGTTGTTTGAGCAGAAACAAGGTTTAGATATTTAGCAACATTAGGTGCGGCAATACCTAGATTTAATGGATCAATAGTAATAACTTCACCACTTGGTGCAATTGAAGACTTAGGCTTCAATTCTTGAGCAACTTGAACACGCAAACTGCTTTCTTCTTCTGGAGATAATGCTTCACCTTTACCAAGTTTTGTATTGGCAGAGGCAATAAGTTCACGATTGCGCTCTGAAACGCCCGTCATCATTTTCCACTCATTCGCCTTTTTAGCCTGTGCTTCACGCAAACTAATAGTTGCCTGTGATTCAGCCCGTTTCTGAGCAATCTCTGCCAAACCATAAGCACCTTGCATATCGCCAATTTGTGCAAGTCTAGAAGATGCCGCTTGTAATGCTTCTGGATCATTTAAATCTATTCCACGAATAACTGCATTTCTTGCACTAATCAACTGTAATTGTGGGTCTACTGCACCCATAGCACCGCCAATTCCACGACCCAGTTGTGCGCCACCAGCGTAAAGCATAGAGCGACCAAAAGCATCAGGAGACATTGTTCCTAATTGCTCTCCTTGCGCTAATCCTTGCTCACTTAATTGTCTTTCGTATGACTGAGGAGTAATACCAAACAATCCACCTACGATATCTGTTGCCATGATTACTCCTTAATAATTTGCGTAGCCTAATGGCACATAGTTACCATAAGCATCTACTGTTGGTGCATTTATGCCCTGACTTGTTATGCCACCTGTTGTTGGAGCATTAGAAGTCAACCAGTTAGCCAAACCTTGACCCAATGTTGATGTTGGGCTTCCCAATCCACTTGCAATGTATGCGCCTGGGCTTGTTGTAGCCGCTGGAGATGTTCCATAACCTGTCGCCAAACTAGTACCCGTCAATCCTAAACGACCTGCATTAGCACCTGCACCAGAGATTGATGTACCTAAACCAGTACCCAAGGAGAATGGTTGTTGTGCCATGCTCTCTAAGTTACCTGCTTGACCAAACAATCCTGCACCATAAAGCACTTGTTGTTGACCTGCTGTTTGAGCACCCGCCGCCAACTGAGCATCTTGTTGTGCTAAAGCGTTGTAATAGGCTTCTAACTCAGGATTAGAACCCATCAAACCTTCTGCACCACTTGGACGCAAACCAGTAGAACCTACTGACAATCCACCACGACCTGTTTGGAAAGCCTGATTTCTAATGCTTGCCAACTGTCTCTGACGGCTTGGATCAAGTAAGTCATACTGTTTAGACAAATAGTTTTGAGCAACCTGTTCAGGGGTTTGAGCCAAATAACTAGCACCTAGATTCAACAACTGATTCTGAGCAGAAGTAATCTCAGGTGCGGCTGTGTAACCAGCACTTTCCAATTGACCAGTAACAGGGTTAATATTGAATTGAGATGTGCCAAAGCGTGTTGTAACGCCTACTGGACGGAACTGTGAGCCAGTAGTTGCTGAACCTGTTGCCGCCAATAGGTCTTGTTGTGCCTTGAGTGCCGCATCTTTAGACGCTTGCGTTTGCATCAAACCACCAGCAGTCTGCAATCCACCTTGTACAAGGTTAGCACCTGAAGTGCCAGTCAATAAAGAAGACAAATAATTCTTAGCGGTAGTTGCCGCAGTTCCACCAGCCGCCAACATAGACTTAATGATTGAATCCAATTGAGGATTAACACCTGTGCCTGTATAGGTCTGAGGTGTCATTGCATCAATCTGAGCCTGTGTGTAAGGTGCAGTACCTGTATCGAATGTACCTTGACCACCAGTAATGTCAGTTGGAACATTACCATAATCATATATTTGTGAAATGTCTGCCATGTTTGTCGCTCCCGTTGTCGGTGTTGTTGGCGTTGTATCTGCTGTTGGTGTTAATGCAGATGTTGCCTGACTTAATAAACCTGTTGGTGAGACTGCATTTAAAGCCCCACCAGTTAATGCTTGCTCTGGAGTAGCACCACTCAATAGTCCAGATGTAGTTCCTGCGGCAACCTTTCCAGCCACAGCAGAACCTGTTTCACCAGCAACCTGTCCACCTACTTCTCCACCAATTTGTGAAAAAGCATAGTTTTTGGCAACATCTTCAAGACTTCCACCCTTATCAAGCACATTAGCCGCTTGGATGTAGGGTGCGGCAACAGGCACAGCAATAGAGGCAACAGTTGCCCAACCGCCAGGCACTACGCTATTTACTGTGTCATCAACAGTTGCCAAAGCATCTGAAACGCTACTTACCGCATTACTAACAGTATCTGATACGCTTTCTACAACGCTAGAAACACCTCCTTGAGGACGAATCTTTCTGTCTCCCACATGGCGAAACGCATCAATAGGAAGGTCTGGTATACCTAAAAGTGCAAGATTATTTCTCATATCTGTGCTTTCCAGTTGTATTGTGGCAAGTCAGATGTTTCTACTTTCACGCCAACTCTTTTTAACAACTCTAAAATTTGTTCATTATCAGCCTTGCCGTATACAGTTTTGATTCCCAATCCACGACCTTTTCTAATAAATCCAATAACTGATTTAGCCAAAGCCGTAGGACTATCTTGTGTGAATAAATGAATTTCAGCAGAGGTATCGTTAAGTTTCCTGACTAACAATACAGATTTGTTCTCTTGCATCAAAACAGCAGATTTAGTTTTGACCAATGCACCAATAGTTTGCATAGCCTTATCAGGGTCAACTTTGCGTCTTACCGCATCTGCTTTAATGATTTCAGAGGCTTTCATTACACAGTTCCATTCGCAATGATATTGCCAAGCACAGTCAAGTTACCAGAAGAATCTATCTTTGCCACAGCAGTTGAGGAATTGTAAATATACAAAACATTTGATGCTTCAGTAAACGAGAAGTTTGTAAAAGTTCCATCAGCCTTAGATGCAATGGCAGTCTGAATATTGGTGAACTCTGTATCAATTTCAGAGCCTTTGACAACCTTAGCCGCATTACCAGAGGCAAGCGAGTCTTTAGCCGCAAAGTTGGTGGTTTTTGTGTAATTTGCCATGTTATTTCCTTAAACCAATTTTCCGTGTTTAGCCTGAATCTCAATCTTTTGGATGCTAATAGCAGAGCCACTTATTTGAACTTCATAACCAGTCTGTACAACTTTTCCAAAACCTGATGCCTGACCAATCAATGTTGTCAACTGGATACCACTTGAGTAGTAAGCAATTGTCGTTGCATTACTGCCATATTCGGAAATTCCGTACTCAGCAATGGTGCTATCCCCAATGTTAACTGTGCTTGAGTAATACTGACCAGTAAAGTCATATCCCCACTTAATCACAAAGCCTTGATTTTTTCCACCAATAACAACAACAGCAATCCTTTTCAGGATAGATGTGATATTAGGATCACCTAAGTCAGCATAGTTGGTGTAATACTGGAAACGATAAGAAGACGCATTGTCTAAATAAGTTCCATATTTACCAATAAACCCATTCTTACCAATCAGTAAATCACCATTTCTACGAGATAACAAGGCAGTAGGTTGAATACTGTCCCAAACAGTTACCCGTGATGAACCATCTTGTAACTGTGCCTTTGTATCAAAAACATAGACTTGTTTGGCAGTAGGAAGGGTTAACAGGTAAAAAGCATTTACTTCAGAGTAAACAGCCTTAATATCAGAAGCAGTTTCTGAGGCGATATAGCCCATCAAGTCATTACGCACATTCTTAGACAAATCACGCAAAGGTGCTGACTTCTCCTGAATAGTACGCATCAGGCTACGAACACCTGAGTTTGACAAGAACACAATGTCTGCGGCAGTCGTAACTATCGAATCCCTTGATAGACATCCAATGTTGCCAATGGTGTCGCTAATAGCCATCGTAGAGGGCGTTGTTGGCCCTGAATAGATCAATATCTGACGTTTACCAAAGATGATGAGAAAGCCGTTGTGTGCGCCTAATCCCATAATCTGATCTGAACCATTAGGCCAAACTTGGGCAACATTCAATGTTCCAGATGTTCCAGCAGTCCAGTTATGTCCTGCCAATAAATCAGAGAAACTAATCGTTGCATTGTCTGTGGTGGTATCAGCCACCCATAATCGACCAAATGCCGATATAGCAATGTTTCCCTTGGGAACAGTACCTGTATAGCCAGTCTTCTCAGAAACTCGTCTATATGTAGTTGTACTTACCGCAGGGTCATAGATCAATGGGTCATAACCAGACTGGAAAAAGTAGGTTATTCCATTTAAAGAAGCACATTGCCAGTTGCTTGTAGTAATAGTCGGAGCAGACCCTCCCCCCCCATAGGTCAGTTCCACAACAGCGTTAGAACCATCTAACTTAAATAACTTATTGTTACCAGCAAATAGCACAGTTAAAGTACCATCTAACTGCACTAATTCATGGATTACTTTTACGTCATTTGAGCCTAAGTTACCACTAGATGCGTTGACCTTTGACCAGCCTTTTCTAGCCCCAATGCGTCCATATTGGTCAATGATGCAATTGGTAGCAATAGAAGCATAACCAGCCTCTAGAGTTAAAGGAGAGTCTTGAGTATTCAGCCCAAAGAAGCCTGGTGCTTGAACACTAAAGGTCTGTAAAGCCTGTGCCATTACACCGCCTCAAACGTGTCGTTTTCAGGCGATCTTGCCAACTCCAAGGCTATCAGGTCAGACATACAAGACTTATACATTGCAAAGGCTTCTGAACTGTTTAAACCACCATCCTCACCACGCTCAATCAATGCCCTAGCATAAGCACCCAAAACAATAGGTTCTTTTGCCAACAAAGTGGTAGATGAATCTGTGGAGAAATCTGCTTCTGGAACAATCAGGCTAAATCGAATGTTATAAACTTGGTCAGGAACAGGCCAAAAGTTGACTTTAATATCGCCATTTGTATCTACACCCTTAATGGAGTAATACATTGGCAAACCCTTTGTAGGGGTGGGCGTTGTGTAGTAAAACGAGTCGTAATTGGCATGAGATAAGGGTGACAACTCGTAAAAACTAGTGGTGTTAATCACATCCATAGTCTTATAACGAACACCAGCACCAGTAATGCTATATGGGCCAGTTGTATTGGCAATTGTGCTTACAGTAATTGGAGTATTAAAAGCATCCCAATCATAAGCATCAGAGACTTGACGCTTGGCATCATTGATAAACTTACCAATGAGTGTAGAGAAAGATGTTGCAGAAACAGTAGTGACTTCTGGTTCACGCATACGAACCAAAACATCGTTGACTAATTGTAAGTAAGTAGGTAATGCCATTACTTCTTCCCTTTATTTCTCGCAGAAATCGCTTTTGCTTTTGCCTTTGCGTCAGCCTTGGAGGAAGCCCCCCATGCTTTTAGAGAAAGAAGCAGTCTTGTCGGTTCACCATTCTTGTACTCAGGGCCAGAATTACCAGCCATTCGAGCCAAGAAACTTGCTCTACGGGGATTATCCCCTGATTTAACTGGTGCTTTCAAATGTCCACCAGTTTCCGCATTATAAGATGATCTGCCCTTGGCGTTCAACCCTCCTTTAGGGTTTTTACCTTCGGAGCGTTGCCAAGCGGGAGTTTTCATCACTTCACCTTTTTAGGTTTCTTTGCTGTTTTTGCAGATTGAATAAAGTCTTGCTTAGTTGGTGCGCCTTTGCTACCAACCTTACGCATCTTCTCGCCTGAACCAGCCTTTATCCTAGCCTGTTTTGCATGAATATTGGCATACAAGCCCTGTTTAGTAGCCATAGCCACCACTCATTTTCTTCTTCTTTGGTTTGCTCATGCCAGCCTCAGACAAGGCAATGGCAACGGCTTGCTTCTGTGACTTGACCACAGGGCCTTTCTTAGAGCCTGAGTGCAGTTTTCCAGCACCATACTCTTTCATCACTTTAGACACCTTCTTAGCGGCGGGGGATTTCATTTTCATACTAACTCCTTAGTAAAGAACTTTAGCGGTGATCGTGCCTGATACATAAACAGTACAGTTTGCCCGTACATATTTAGGTGCATTGGCAACAGTAACCATTCCATCAGCAGTCAGGGCAGTACCAAGGGTTGACCAATTAGTACCATCAAGGCTACCTTGCAACACAACAGTTGCACTTGTAACTCCAGAGACTTGCATAAATACGGGCTGACCACCATCAATTTGGACGGCAGTAGAAGCACCAGTCGCTGTTACAGCAGACAATAAAGACCTAGCGGCTGATAATGAACTCATAACTTTTCCTTATTGGAGGGTTAGTTGATAAAGGGTATTTTGATACAAAGCCACGATTTCATCAATCTTGTTTTGCAAAGCAGTCTCAGTACGAGGAACGATCTGTTGGCGGTTCGCCTCAATCCATTCCATTTCCTGACGCAAGACTTCTGAGACAGTACCTTTGTACTTGTTGTTCACATAAGGAATGTCTAAGCGAATGGCATAACGACCCATAAACTGTTGGGCAAAGTCGTCTGCCAACGGAATGATTGCCTCATAAAACTCATTCAAAGTCTTATGTTCAGCAAAAGATAGAGTTTTGAGGTGGATACGATGGGTTATATCTCTAGCGAGAAATAGCATCCCAACAAACTCACCTGCCGTATTGTTCATGCCTACAAATTTATTATCCGTTGCCATCATCATTCCTTAGTTATTGGGCCACCCGATTTCCAAGCGTCACAGGTGCGTTTGGCGGCACAAGTAAAGTGGAAAAGTTCACAAAATCCTAGATTTGCCGCATCAATAAACTGCTGATCGTAGGACAACTCTTTTTCAGAAGTATTCATTGCCTCTAAGCCACCCTTGATGCACTCCATCATCTTTGGAGTCTGGATAAATGCGGCACAGTTGCCACAACGCATATCCATAATATCTTTGGTAGGGGCTTTGTACATCTTGGCTTTCTTTAGCCAAAACGCATGATTAGGGTCATTTGGGTTAGGAGGGCCATATCCATACTCTTTGAAAGCATGGTTTCTGTTTTTCAGATTAGTGGAAACATCCTGAGTTGCCACAGGACAAACCGACCCTGACAACATTCCTTGTTTCATCTTAAAAACTTTCCACCTAAAAAGGTAATAAAACCACCAATAATTGATGCTATCGTCATGCCCATCCAGAATCCACCTTTGGATTTGTTTGCAAGTTCAAGCAAAGCACGAACATCTTTACCCAACTGATGAACTTCAACCTGTAAAGACTCAACTTGGGCTTCTATTCTGCCAAAATCTCTAGCATCAATGTCACTCATAACTTTTCCTTACGGGGTCTACCCATAGGTTTCTTTAACGTGATTGTGTGCCTTGTTCCATCTTCTTTGACATCTTCAACAACGATTGATGTGTCCACAAATTCATATTCATGGTGTTCCATCATTGCATCAACGTCATGTTGCGCTGTGAATTCAACCACAGTTCCGCTACGTTTACATTTGAACAAAGCCATCTATATTCCTAATAGAGAAAAGGGGGACTAGCCCCCTTCCCTTATACGATCAAACGACCGACAACAATGCGAATCTTAGTAGATGCTAAGTCAACAGTTGAGCCTGATTCATTCTGAACACGTAGAGATACCACATCAGCGGCACTTACATATCCAGTAACAGTCAAACCTACTTCGCTGACAGCGAAAGATACACCTAATACCATATCGCCCAAGGCAACGCCTGGAACAGCAACAGTATCGGTTTCACCAGCCGCATCAACTAAAGAACCAGCATCCAAGGTTGCAGTAACAACCCAAGTGTCGCTAAACATCCCACGAAACTGGTCATTACCACGACGTGAGGTTACAGAGGTAGCAGAAGCCATATTTTTCTCCTAATTAGTTAAAAAAGTCCCCCCACCACTAGGGCAGGGGGCGCAACTGCAATTAGGCTGGAACTGCCAAGGCAAATGCTGATGAGGACTTAGCCGCACCAACAGTAGCCGCTGTACGCAATGCCTGAACGCCATACAGAGTATCAGAAGTAAACAATGTACCGAGGTACTCTTGTTTGTACTGAGTCTGTGCACGAACTGCTTGCTGTTCCACAAGAACCATAGACTCTTTGTGACCCATCAAAGCAATGCGGTCAGTCTGTGTACTGCCATAACCAGTATCAGCGTTAGAGGAAACAAACACGGGGATGCCGTATAAGTTACCAATTTCGCCATTACGGATTGCATCGCCATTACCAACAAATGCTTGTTCTGTATAACGAGCCAAGCCCATCAATGTGTTGCGGCTTGAGGGTGGGATCAAGAAGAAACGACCATCCATAGGAGTGTCATTATCATCAAGGCGTTGGATAGTGCGGCGAATAGCGGCATCAGTCAAAGCAGAAGCGTTTGAAGATGTGCTGTTGTAAGCAGTAGTTCCGTCACCACCGATATAGGCTTTAGTAGATGAACTAGAAGTTGCGTAGTCATCACTTCCAACAGTAGCACCATTGAAAGAACGACCCAACTGAACCAAATCAGTATCAACTTGTTTAGCCAAAGCGTAACCAGCGTCACCTGTGTAGAAGTTACGGAGGCTGTTCAATGCCTGTGCTTCTACGATGTCTTCGATCAAGCGGCTATATTCATAGTGCTTGTTGATAGACACTTGGACTTCTGATTCGGTGTTAACGATCAGGGTAACTGCGTTTGTTGCGCCTTTAGCAGAAGCAGAACCACGAACAGGTGCTGGAATGTGAACTGTGTCACCTTTCTTGCCCTTGAAGTTCATCTTCATAACTAAGTTTGCTAAAACCAAGTTCTTTTTGTATGCCGCAATAATCTCATCCGACCAAATTTCTGGGATGAAGTTATTAGCGGAAGTGGTGGTTACGTTATTTGCGGGGGAAAATGCTGTTCCTGTTGCCATGTTAATTCTCCTTAAGAATCAATTAGTTACTTTACTCGACCTTCTTGATAAGCCAACATAATCTCTGGAGATAATGCGTCATATCTGTCTGGGTCACTCATTTTTAGCCGAATTAGGTCAGCCCTCCTGTAAGTACGCTTGCCAGATTCTCCTGATCCACCAACATCAACTGCGGCGGCTTTTAGACTGCTCTTGCGACTTGACTCTCCGTCACTAGCCACTTTCTTAGTCTTAACGCCACGCAACTCTTTGAAGGTAGATAACAACTCATTGGCACTATCGTAGTCAAACTCACCATCAGCCTTTGCATACAGCCCCATCCGTACATTTGAGGATTTAACCCAATTTACGAACTCTGGATCAGCAGAAATCTGCTGAAAATCAGGGTGCTCCTGCGATAACTTCTGCTGAATCTGCATCCTTTTGAAGTCATTAGCCGCTTGTTTAGCCGCCAATACATCGGGATGTCTATCAACTGTGTTCTGAATTGCTCTCTGAGGATTCTCAAAAAAGTCTACTTCAGGTTCAACTTCAGCGTGTTGGACTTTCTGTCCGAGATTTTGCTTAATCAACTCATCGGCTAACTTACGAACTTCTCCGACTTCTTGTGCTTGACGACCAACCAGTTTTTCAACCTCTTGGTGCATCTTGATAACGTCATCTAATGATTTATTCCTATATTTTTCAGGAATCTTAGAATCTTCTATCGCAAAATTGTCTTCAATCTTCGCTTCTTCTGCCTCTAACTCGTTAGGCATCTCGTCTTCTTGGTCTACTAACATACTGTTTCCTTTTCCTGCCACTAATGGGTTCTAGGAGATACACATGAACTCGACAACATCTTGTTTATGAGTTCGCTTTTTGCTCTGCGGCTAGTTTTTCACGATGGATGCGGTCAAATTTACTTGCCGCCCCAGGGAAACTCCCTGACCATCCCTCCAACTTAATCGCAGGAGCAGAGATTGTTTTGAGGGCTACCCCGCCACAACCTCCACATTGAATACTACCTGTCTCATAATCAGTTAGTTTTTCAATGCGCTGTCCACATACGCAGACAAATTCATACATTCTTTTCATTCAATTCCTCATACGCTTGAGTGCTGACCTGTTTAAGGGTTTTTAGCCACGTTAGGATAGAAAGTTCGCCTTTTTTGAATTGTAGGCTTTTTTCATCAGGGATTGTACTGATATTGTTCAACGAATTTATCATGTTGTCAATATCCTCCATTAAGTCTCTCCACCCGTCCGTCGCCATAGTGGAAAAACGTTCCTCATAGTATTTTTGAAGTTCTGGTGTCAAACTGTCACCTCTACCCAAGCCAATGTAGGCTCATCCCAAGAGTAACGCTTGCCATCAGTAGGCATTGGAGTTGGTGCAGACCATAGACAAGTCTCTTCGCTCATAGTCCATGATGGATATGGCTGTGGAGGAATGAACGCATCTCTTTGTTCGTCATAGGTGTAGCCAATTCCAGCATAGTTCTTACGCAAAGGTGTACCGCCATTAGCGTGTTGACCGCCATGCGTGTTGTATGAGGTTTGCACCCATCCATGACCAAAGATGCCAGAGTCAATGACATCTTGTTCGGCAACGATTACCTTAAATACTTTTCCGTTTTCTACTTTTGCAAAGTGTGACATTGCTTTTCCTTAAATTGGAGTCAAAGACCCGCTAGAAGTAAATGTGTGAATAGTGTTGCCACCAGAAGATGTGACTGTTCCACCAGTAAACTTTTGTGGGGATGTGTAAGAGATGATTACAACGCCAGAACCACCAGCACCACCTGCTTGATTAGCAGAAACAGCATAACCACCACCACCACCACCACCCGTGTTTGCAGTACCTGCACCGCCTGAGCCTTGAGTGGCAACAGGACTAGAACCGCCGCCGCCAGCACCGCCTGTACCGCCAGATGAGGGGTTATTTCCACCAGCGCCACCACCGCCTGCGTAAGTTACGCTTGAGCCAGAAATGCTTGACGCTGTTCCAGCACCGCCATTGCCCCTGCTTATTGCCGCCACTCCCGCAGTTCCAACAGCACTAGCACCGCCGCCACCGCCGCCTTCGTCATTGTTTGTAGAGCCGTTGCCGCCGTTAAATCCTTGACCAGAAGTAGCAGTGCCGCCAGCAAGAGTAGAGGAAGAATTTGAGCCATTACCACCACCGCCAGAACCGCCATTGCCGCCAGCACCATTTGTGCCTGCACCACCACCACCACCACCAATGCTTGTTATAGAAGAAAAAACAGAATTTACGCCTTGACTTCCATTACCCGTCGATGCGCCAGCCGCACCGCCAGCACCTACTGTGACTGTGTAAATTGAATTTGAATCAATTATTAAATTAGAGCCAGTTAAAAATCCACCAGCGCCACCACCGCCGCCACCGCCATCGCTACCGCCACCAGTTCCAGCCGCACCACCACCGCCAGCCACTACCAAGTAACTTGCTGTTACAGATGAAAAAGGGCTAAGTGCGCCAGAAGATGTAAATGTGTGAATGAATTTACCGCCTGATTGGGTAACAGTTCCACCACCAAATAATTGTGTTGCGCTTGTGTATGAAATGATGACTACACCAGAACCGCCATTGCCACCCGTTGCGCCACTTTGAAAACCACCACCACCACCACCGCTTCCTGTGTTGGTTGACCCTGCCGTGCCAGATGTTGAATTTGTGTTAGACCCGTTACCACCAATGCTAGAGCCGCCTGTTCCAGCGGTGTAGCCATTATTTATGCTACCACCACCGCCACCAGCGTAGGTAACAGAAGAACCCGAAATCGAAGATGCAACACCCGCACCACCATTACCAGCCGCTTTTGGAGAGGAAGCAGTTGAAGCGTTAACGCCAACAGCGCCCGCTCCGCCTCCGCCGCCACCAGCCGTATATGTAGCACTATCGCCACCACCCGCCCCACCAGCATAGCCTTGGTTTGCTGTACCAGAACCGCCCGCATTGCCAGTAATAGAACCGCCACCGCCAGAACCACCTGATAAACCAGATGGGGTAGGTGTGCTGTCTGCTGACCCGCCACCACCGCCACCCGTAGATGTAATGCTAGAAATTATTGAATTACTGCCGTTTGTGCCTTTAATAGTGCTAGTTCCAGAACCAGCACCACCCGCACCGACAGTTACTGTATATGAAAGTGCTGGGTTTAAAGATATCTTTGCTTCGGCAGATGCGCCACCTCCAGATGTGCCAGCAGATGTCCTAAAACCACCAGCGCCACCACCGCCAGAAAGAAGCGCCCCACCGCCAGCACCACCTGCAATAACTAAAAAGTCAACAGATACAGACGAACCAGAAGTCCACCCAAAGGCGGCTAGTGCCGCACAACCGATTTTGGATAAGCGTGGCATATTAGGCGAACTTAGTTTGTGAAGCAAGCACGGTAAACGTTGCGCTTCCAGTTTTCACGATTACATAAGTGTAGGAATCCACCGCACTAGCATTGCCAGAAGTCGGTGCAGAACCGCCTTGCCACTTAGGTGTTACGCTGTTTCCGTCAATAGTTACAGCAGAGTTGTAGTAAGCCGTAGAGCCGTTTGTCACCAAGAAAGTAGCCGATAACGACTGACCCGTTGACATGACAGTATCTAAAGATGTACCGCTATTGCCTCTAAAGTTAACTGTGAAGTTACCAGAAGCGTTGGTCGTGTAATACAGAACGACTTGCGTCAGCGTGTCAAAGTTAATTGTTCCCGTTGCCGCAGTTGCAGAAACAGTTGTTGTTTCACGGATGCTTGTTACCAAAGCATTAGTGATTGTTGGAGCAGTTAAAGTCTTGTTGGTAAGTGTCTCTGAACCTGTATAAGTAGCAATTGATGCACTAGCCAAACTTGTAGCACCTGTGCCACCATTAGCAATTGGAAGAGTTCCTGTTACTTGGGTTGCCAAGTTAACATTTGCCATGATTTGTTTTAAGTTTCCATTGGTATCGTATGCACCAGTAGTTGTCCAAGTATCTCCTACTTGCAAAGTAACTTTAGCAATTACCCTTGTATTTGCTCCATTTACATAACCAACAGTTATTGTGACTACGGCAGTATCATTGTTTTCAACAGTAATTGTGTTTACGATTCTTCTAGTAGAAGATGCTGGGGCGGAAACAACTGTTACTGCGCTAGTTCCATTTAACACACCATCGCTTGCTCCTTCTGTGAAAGAAGTGCCATTGTTGTCTGCGTATGCTGTTGTATAACTTGGATTAGTCGTTGCCGCCGCACCCGACATAACTATCGTTATGGATTTTGATGTTGTATCTAAAACTATCATATTTTCCTCATTTTAAGAACCAAGCAAAGGCATACGCATTGGTAGTTGAAGATGCCACAGTTGCCCAACTTGTATTTGTTCCATCTGTTGACAAATACTTACCTGAATTGCTTGTTTGACTAGGTGCTAAAGCATTAAAAGCAGAAATCGCAGTTGTCTGACCAGTTCCACCATTAGCAATTGCCACAGTACCAGTCACATTTGACGCAGTTCCCGTAGTATTCTGATTCAACGTAGGAATATCAGTAGCAACGATAGCCCTGAATGTTGGTGCGCCAGCCGATCCGTTAGGTGCGGCTAAGACATAGTTAGCAGTCTTGGAAGCATAGGGATTTAGCGTATCGCCATAGGCAGTTGCCAAAGAAATAGCAGGGGTAGCACCACCACTTGAAACTACTGGAGAAGTTCCTGTGACAGAAGTAACTGTTCCAGAACCCTTGTTGTTAAATGTTGTCCAATCAGCAGAACTTAATACACCACGATTTGTTGCAGAAGCCGTAGGAACATTTAAAGTAATTGTTGGAGTTGTAGTTCCATTGGCGACAGTAGAACTTAAATCAGTTCCTGTTGTACCTAGTGTTAAAGCAGATACAGAAGTAACAGTTCCTACCGATACAGCACCAGTTTGTCCATTAACAGAAGTAACTGAGTTTGTTTGGTCAATCTTTTGCCAAACTGTTCCGTTGTACATCAACCAATCGCCAATTTGCCAATCAGTTATGCCGTTTAAATTAGTGCTTCCTGCCGTTGCAACGATGTAATAGTAACCATTTGTGCCTGTGCTACTAGCCAATGTAGGCGTATTGGTAGATGCGTTCCATGTTCCTTGGTAACTTAATCCACCAGCAACAGAAGACCATGAAAGAGCAGTTCCATTGGTAGTCAAGAACTTACCTGAGTTCCCAGTTTGGCTAGGAATTAGGTTTGTTATCTGTGTTTGTAGTGAGGCTAGGGTATCAATGACAGACTGAGAAGTGCCACCACCATTAGTAATAACTTTGATGGATTCTGCAAGGCTAGGAGCAAGAACTTCACCAACATTGAGTTCAACACCACTAGACAGGCCAATAATAAGGCTACCATCGAAATCGATATGAGCAGAGGTGACACTAACACCATCAACCCCATCCGTTCCATCACGCCCATCTCGTCCATCTTTGCCTTTAATTCCCTGAAGACCTTGCTTTCCATTAAGTCCGTCTTTGCCATTCTTGCCGTCCTGTCCATTTATGCCATCACGCCCGTCTTTAATGGCGTTAACTCGGTGTTCAATGGCAGTTCCTACTTCATCAAAGCGAGAACGGATGTCAGCCTCAATCTGTTTCAGGGCATCTATTACTAAGCCTACATTTTCACCAATGCGTTGCTTTTGAACCTCTTTGGCTTGTGCAACAGAAGTCTTAATCCCCTCCAAAACAGCCAATTGCTGTTCAGGATTCATGTTTTTAAGGATTAACTCCTTGGCTAGGCTTTCAATATCCATTACGCACCCTTCTGAGGGGTTGAAGATAGTTGTTTAGTCAGTTGGTCAAGGAAGTCTTGTTCCATTCCCTGCACTTTGTTGTTTTTATCAGCCATTTGCAACTCAACAATCTTAGATTTGTTCTTGATGTCTGCTTCTTTGAGCATCAATTCCGCAATCTTAACTCGTTTATCAAACTCACGGCTTGCCGCTTCGTCTGAATTTGGCAGATTTTGAGTCATTGAGTTAGTTACTTTGGCTTGTACCTCTTGTGGCATCAACTGTGCCTCAACCATTGTCTTGGTTGCTTCAGCACGATTCTGTTCTGCCTGAGTCGTATTGACCGCAATCTGCGCTTGTGCCGCTTGCAGAGCCAATTGTTGCTGTGCTTGTTGCATTTGTTGCGCTTGTGGATCAGGTGCAGACATCTTTTGCAACGCATCCATGAGTTCATAGCGGTTAGTAAACGAACTATTGCCAACAATGCCCTTCAAGATCAATGGCATGACAGGGGTATTTGGCCCTAAAGTCTGCAATAAACCAATGAACTGCTGTTGTTCATACTCACGGGCAATGATGCCTAGCGTAGCCGTTGGGATGAAGTTCATGTCCACAGAGGGATAACGCTCTGGGTCAAACTGCATATAGCGGAAAGCCGCCTTCTTAATGAATGGCATCAAGAAATCTTCTTGGAAGTTCACCAAAGTGCGTTTGTACTTCTTGATAATCGATGCAATCGCCATCGACATACCGCCTTGACCACCATCACGGGCTACGGCAGAGACTAAACCTTGTGAGTCTAGCGTACCAGTAGCCTGTAATAGCATCGTTTGGAAAGCAGTAGCAGTTTGGATGTTGCCCTGATCTGTCGTGCCAAACTTAAATGGCATCAAAATCTCAGAAGGTGCGCCATTGGTAAGGATTGCTTTTCCTGGCTTCACTTCAAATTTAGCACCCCTTGGTAGACGGGTAGCATCCATAGCAATCATGGGGCTAGTTGTCAGGGCAAGAGAGTCTAGGTGACTACGGATTTGTGCATCCATCGCCTTTTGCATATTGTAGGCTTTCTCTACTGTGCCACGACCCATAACTCGGTTAGGAACTGTATCTGCTTGGTAGGAAAGAATTGGGCGATCCTTCATCATGTAAGGAGTTGGCTCTGCCTTCAACAACAATGAGTCGTTGGCAATAACCACAATAGCCTCTACCAAGTCGGTATAGGTATCTGCTTCGCTATTCTCAGGGAATAGGTCAACAATGTCTTTCTGCTCTTCAAGATTATTTAGGTATTCCCGTGGGACAAGACCATAATAGGTCATCAGGCGAACCTTGTTGTCCTTGAACTGTGTAGATTCTTGGGTAGGCTCTAAATCAGCATCATCAGGATCGGTGTTGATGTCTACCTTGCGGTAAACGCCAGCCTCAATTCCTTGGACAATCTTGTGCATGGAGACAAACTTCTCCACAGCAACGCCTAAACAGTCATCAATACTTGTCCCATTAGGGTCAAATAAGAAGTTCTTAGGATTGACAGGATTGATCCGCACAGAAATGCGGTCTTTTTCCATAACGCCAATGGCGGCTTGATTAACTTGGCCTGGGATTGGCTGAGTCGATGGATAGTATTCTTTTTCAGTCTTGACAATGATCTCGCCTATGCCTGAACCATAGATTTCTGCCATCAAAACGATTTGGTCAATAGACTTGCGAACCTTGTCTTTAGAGAAATCTTCCATGAGTTGCTCACGGAGTTTGCCCACATCCATTGGATTGCCGTCAATGTCTTGGATATCGTCTTTGATGTCAAAGTATTCGCCTTGACCAAAAATTGCTTCAATAATCTCAGCGTGGCGGGTTTCAACTGCTTGTTGAGTGCCAGGCGTTATCAGTCGGCTACGCTCAGATTCACGACTAGCATCTTCTGCCGCCCACTCTCCACGGAAAATTCGTTCGTACTCTAGCCAAGCGTCAAGATAATTGCTATCTCGGTAGTCACGCCAGCGGTCACAATGGTCAACAACAAAGGAAACCAGTTCCTTGTCAGACTCCGTAGGTTCAACAAAGTCGCTCTGTCCTAGTTCTTCATCCATTTAAAACCCCGCTATAACATCTAAAGGTTGCCAGTCTTCATCTTCATCTCCCTCAAAGTAGGAAGTGACCGCTAACTGGTCAAGATAACTGAGTGAGTCTGGCAAGTCATCGTGGACTCCTTGTGCGGGGAACATCAATAGTTG
>Ga0304729_1000570_pt1 | contig 26961 bp, 20 predicted proteins | sample C_131016_MF_Meta_FD_190475 | JGI IMG/M metagenome (GOLD analysis project Ga0304729, IMG submission 190475) | Freshwater microbial communities from Lake Croche, Canada to study carbon cycling - C_131016_MF_MetaG (v2) (version 2) | ecosystem: Environmental > Aquatic > Freshwater > Lake | place... | reverse complement strand
CGGTCTGCTTATCTTTTTGATATTCATTTCCTTTCTTTTTGTGAAGCTGAGCAAGCCAAAAGGTCCTTCGCGTTACGATCGAAAGTCTTCGACCCCATGGAATTCGCTCAATGATGGGGAGGATCCAACGTTATGAGCACGGTTCTCGACTCGATAATTGAAGGGGTCTTGGAAGATGTTCATTTACGCGAGCGCCCCCTTTCACAAATGCGTGAAGAACTTCAGTCAGCTCCTGAATTGCGCGGAGCATTGCAGTCACTCTCTAGACCCGGTACTCAAATCATTTCTGAAGTAAAAAGGTCTTCACCAAGTAAAGGCCTACTTGCAGATATTTCAAGTCCTGGAAAACTGGCCGAGAAATACCAAGAAGGGGGAGCGGCAGTTGTCAGCGTTCTTACCGAGGAGAGGCGTTTTAAAGGTTCGATAGCCGATTTTATTGAAGTGCGCTCGGCCATCGAGATTCCAGTTTTGCGCAAGGATTTCATTGTCACAGAATTTCAAGTTTTGGAGTCCCGAATCATGGGCGCAGATTTGTTATTGCTGATAGTGGCTGGATTGAGTCAGTCGCAGTATCGAGACTTTCATCAAATGGCTACCGAGCTTGGAATGGATGTTCTAGTTGAAGTGCACAACCAGGAGGAGTTAGAAAGAGCGCTTGATATCAAGCCTTTTATTGTTGGCGTCAATTCTCGAAACCTTAAAACCCTCGAATTGGATTTCAAGGTTTTTGATGAATTACTTCCGCTGATCCCAAGCGGAGTCCTCCGAGTTGCCGAGTCGGGTATTTCAGAGCGGCATGAAGTTGCACACATTGAGGCTCTTGGTGGCAAGGCCATACTCGTTGGCGAGACATTGGTGAAGGCTGGAAATCCGCAGGAAGCGATATCGCGACTCATCGGGCGCGAAGGGACTGGTAGTTTGTGACCGTGAAACAGAGTGAAATAATTGGCCACTTCGGTCCCTACGGTGGTCGCTTTGTACCAGAAGCGTTAATCCAAGCCTTAGATTCGTTAGCTCAGGCTTATGAGGACGCGAAAGCTGATCCCGCATTTGCTGCAGAGCTTGCTCACTTACACAAGACATACACGGGTCGCCCTAGCATCATTACGGAAGTTCCTCGCTTTGCAGAGCACGCAGGTGGTGCGCGAATTATTTTGAAGCGTGAAGATCTCAATCACACCGGTAGCCACAAGATTAATAATGTATTGGGACAGGCGTTGTTGGTTAAGCGTATGGGGAAGAGGCGAATCATTGCTGAAACTGGCGCTGGACAACACGGAGTTGCTTCCGCGACTGCTGCTGCGCTGATGGGACTTGAGTGTGTTGTCTATATGGGCGAAGAAGATACAAAGCGTCAGTCTCTCAATGTTGCTCGAATGAAATTGCTCGGCGCAGAAGTCGTGCCCGTCACTCAAGGATCAAAGACTCTTAAAGATGCAATTAACGAAGCCATGCGCGATTGGGTAACAAACGTTGACACAACTCACTATCTGCTTGGCACAGTTGCAGGACCCCATCCATTCCCAACTATGGTTCGAGATTTCCACCGAATCATTGGAGTAGAGGCTCGCGCGCAAGTATTGGAGCTGACTGGAAAGCTTCCAGATGCTGTTCTTGCCTGCGTGGGTGGAGGATCTAACGCTATTGGAATATTCCACCCATTCCTGGACGACACTTCTGTTCGTTTGATTGGATTAGAAGCTGGTGGAAGCGGAATTGAATCTGGAAAACATGCGGCCACCATTTCTGGGGGAACGGTTGGTGTTCTTCATGGAACTCGTTCTTATGTTCTGCAAGATGAGAATGGCCAGACTGTGGAGTCTCATTCAATTTCAGCAGGATTGGATTACCCAGGAGTTGGGCCTGAACATGCCTATCTCAATGATATTGGCCGAGCTGAATATCAGGCCGTAACAGATGACCAAGCAATGGAAGCCTTCTCCCTACTGTGTAAAACTGAAGGAATTATTCCTGCGATTGAAACCGCTCATGCACTTTATGGAGCTATGAAAATCGGTCGAGAGCTAGGACCGGATGCAACTCTTCTTGTTAATCTGTCAGGACGCGGAGATAAAGATGTTGATACTGCCGCAAAATACTTCGGATTGCCTCTGTAAATGACGCCCTTATCTCAGCTTTTTGAAAAGACTCGCTCAGAAAATCGCGCAGCCCTCATTGGATACTTGCCTGCTGGATTTCCTTCACAAAAAGAATGTATCGAAGCAGTCACTGCCATGGTCGAAGGTGGAGTTGATGCGATTGAAATCGGTTTTCCATACAGCGATCCTGTAATGGATGGCCCAATCATTCAAGCAGCAGCCGATCTTTCTCTCAGCCAAGGAACTGGCGCTCCTGAAGTCTTTAGCACGTTGGCGGCCGTGACTGCACTTGGAACCCCTGCGGTTGTAATGACTTACTGGAATCCCATTGAACGTTATGGCGTTGAAAATTTTGCTCGCAGCATTGCTGATGCTGGTGGATCGGGTGTTATTACACCGGACTTAACAATTGAAGAGGCGCTCCCTTGGCGCGATGCCGTGAAAAAAACAGGCATCAACAGTATTTTCGTCGTTGCCCCAAGCACGAATGATGATCGTCTAGAGCAAGTAACGGCGCAATGTAGTGGGTTTATTTACGCAGCCTCACTTATGGGAGTGACGGGCACTCGCACATCAGTGTCATCATCTGCTCGAGACCTTGTAGGGCGCGTTAGAAAAGTTTCCTCGACTCCAGTTGCAGTTGGCTTGGGAGTTTCAACTAGAGAACAAGCCCATGAGGTGGCTCAATACGCTGACGGAGTAATCGTTGGTTCAGCCTTTATTCGCTTGCTCCAGGAGAGTCAATCAATGGGAGAAGGACTCATTCGAGTGAAAGAACTTGCGCAATCTTTGGCGCAAGGGGTACGACGTTAGATTTTCTCCGCTAAATTAGGCACATACGAAAACGTTCGGATAGAGGAGTAGTAGATGGCTCAGCAAAAAGGTGGAGATAAGACCACGCGCAATATAGTCATAGGCATGGTTCTACTTGTAGTCCTAGCCGGCGTCGGTGCATCTTTGTTTTCAAGTCACTCCGTTAGTTCTGCTGCTAAACCAGTTGCAGCATCGAAAGCAGATGGTTACGGAATCATGTTCAACCCATCCGCTCCAGTGCGCGTTGATTTCTGGGAAGACTTTCAATGTCCAAACTGCCGGAATTTTGAGGCAGTAAATAACGCTTATATCAATTCACTAGTTGAGGCTGGAAAGATCAAAGCCGTGTATCACCCAATGTCATTCATTGGCCCTGAATCAATTATGGCTGCGAATGCAGCAGGTTGCGCTGCAGATGCAGGAAAGTTCCTAGCTTTTCATACCGCTTTATACGCAAATCAATCGAAGACTGAAAATTCTGGATTATGGAATCCGCAAGTGCTCACAGTGCTTGGGATTGGTTCGGGAATCAAAGATAAGAAATTTGCTTCTTGCGTGAAAGACTCTAAGTACTCAGGTTGGGTCTCATTAATCGAGGCGGATGCTACTAAAGTTGGAGTGAATTCAACGCCTACGGTATTTGTTGATGGAACTCTAATGCCATCAGAAAATTACTTGAATCTTGCCAAGTTCACCGCATTCCTTCAGAAAGCTGGAGTTAAGTAGCGGAATCTTTCCGAGGTTTTTGAAATGCACCGCTTCCTGCCGTCGCCGACGGTAAGCGCGGTGCATTTTGGTTTTTTAACAATCCACTTTTACGCCCTATCGATTCTTCTCGGAATTATCGTGGCTATTTCTGTAGGGCGCCTTCGATATTCACAAGCTGGTGGTGATCCAGACGAGATAACCGATATTGCACTATGGGCGATACCAGCAGGAATAGTTGGTGGGCGGATTTATCATGTCATTACCTCCCCGGATGCTTACTTTGGCGCCCATGGAAAACCACTAGATGCACTAAAAATTTGGGAAGGAGGCATGGGGATCTGGGGCGCAATTGCACTCGGTACTGCTGTGGCGTTCTATGCATTCAAAAAGAAATCTCGAACCCTTAGTTTTGCCCAATGCGCAGATGCACTAGCTCCCGGATTGCTTATTGCTCAGGCCATTGGCCGATGGGGAAATTGGTTTAATGTCGAACTCTTCGGTGGGCCATCCAAGCTTCCCTGGGCGCTAGAAATTCCAATGCAAGCCCGTCCAATGGGGTATGAAATCTACTCAACATTTCACCCAACCTTTCTTTATGAATCCCTCTGGTGTTTGACTGGTGCGGCGCTATTTATTTGGGTGCCGCGATTGCAGCGATTGCAGCGATTGCAGCCGGGTAAAGTCTTCATTGGGTATATAGCTTTTTATTGTTTGGGCAGACTCGGATTTGAAAGCTTGCGCATTGATCAAGCCCACATGATTGCCGGGCTTAGAGTGAACATTTGGGTAAGTTTTGTGGGATTGTGTGTTTCTACCTTCTTTTTTCTAAAAGAGCGAAGAACTTCGCGATAAGGTGTGGCTATGAGTTTAGATGATGTCTTTGAGCGCAATCTTGAACACAAGGTACATAAAGCGGGCTGGCTTCGCGCCGCTGTACTCGGAGCAAACGATGGTTTGGTTGCGACAGCTTCCTTGATGATTGGAATTTCAGCCGCAGGTAAGAGCGATTTCATTTTTACAGGCGGATGCGCCGGAATCGCAGCGGGAGCAATGTCGATGGCGGTGGGAGAGTACATATCTGTTCGATCTCAAACGGATATCGAATTGGCTGACCGTCGAATTGAAGCGGAGCATCTTGCAATCGACCCTGAAGGTGAGCTCGAAGAACTTGTACATATTTATATACAGCGCGGGCTTACTCGTGATCTGGCTGAAAAAGTTGCCCAAGCTATGCACGAGAAGGATGCCCTTGAAGCTCATTTGCGCGATGAGTTAGGTCAGTTTGAACATACAAAGGCACGCCCAGTTCAGGCAGCGTTAGCTTCTGCCATTGCTTACACCGCAGGCGGTTTAGTCCCACTCCTTGGAGCTTTAGCCCCATCTATGGGCGCAAAGGTAACGAGCATTGTCGTTTTCACCGTTGTTGGATTGGCCGGAACGGGATTTATCAGCTCGCGCCTAGCCGGCTCCCGCCTTGCGTCCACGGTTCTGCGAGTGGTGATTGGCGGCTCCCTCGGAATGGCGATCACTGCGGGAATTGGTTCTTTGGTTCACCTTTCTGGCATCTAGTTGCTACCCTTTCCCACCAGTTCATAGCTATTAGCTATTGCGGTAGGGCCACTGTCGTCCCGATTGAATGTAGTCGGAGATAGACAGGAGTTTGTGGGCATGAGTCTTTTCAGCACAGTTCCCTCAGCGCAAGGTCTCTACGATCCCGCAAATGAAAAAGATTCCTGCGGTGTTGCGATGGTTGCAACCCTAAATAAGGTTCCTACTCACCACATCGTCTCTCAAGCACTCACTGCTCTTCGAAATCTCGAACATAGAGGTGCATCTGGTGCTGAACCAGATAGCGGCGACGGAGCCGGTATCTTGATTCGAATTCCAGACCAGTTCTATCGCGAAGTGACCAATTTTGAATTACCCGCCGCCGGTAAGTACGCAGCGGGAATTGCATTTATCGATTCATCTTTCTCAGATATGGATGCGCTCGCTCGTATTGCGGAAGAAGAAGGTTTAAATATTTTAGGTTGGCGTGATGTTCCAATCAATTCTTCCTCACTGGGCAAGACCGCACTTTCTGTAATGCCAAAACTTATTCAACTCTTTATTGCAGGAAAAAATAGCGAGGACGATCTCAACTTGGATCGCCTTGCGTTTTGTTTCCGCAAGCGAGTGGAACACGATTTTCCAATTTATTTCCCATCACTTTCTACACGCACGGTTGTCTATAAAGGCATGCTTACGACCGGTCAACTTGAAGAATTTTTCCCAGATCTTTCAGATGAACGTGTTGTATCTCCACTTGCGATTGTGCACTCCCGTTTTTCAACAAATACTTTTCCGTCTTGGCCACTTGCTCACCCGTACCGTTTTATTGCGCATAACGGTGAAATAAATACAGTAAAGGGAAATCGAAATTGGATGAGAGCGCGTGAAGCACTTCTCGCTTCAGATTTAATTCCAGGAGACTTAACTCGACTATTTCCTATAGTCGATCAATCAGGAAGTGACTCAGCTTCCTTTGACGAAGTTTTGGAACTCCTCTACTTAGGCGGTCGCTCTCTTCCTCATTCAATCTTGATGATGATTCCAGAAGCATGGGAAAACCACACAACCATGCCGAAGAATCGAAAGGATTTCTATCAGTTCCATTCAACTCTTATGGAAGCCTGGGATGGCCCAGCATGTGTAACTTTCACAGATGGGCTTCAACTTGGAGCAGTTCTAGATAGAAACGGATTGCGCCCCTCGCGATATTGGGTCACTAAAGACGGACTTGTAGTCCTTGCTTCAGAAGTTGGCGTATTGGATTTTGATCCTGCAAATATTGAACGAAAGGGCCGCTTGCAACCAGGACGTATGTTCTTGGTCGATATCGAGCAAGGTCGCATCATTGAAGACGGAGAAATTAAAGACGAGCTTGCTAATGCAGCTCCGTATGGAGAGTGGCTCAATGATGGGCTAGTTCGCCTTGCCGACCTTCCTGCGCGCGAACATATTATTTATCCTCACTCATCTGTTGTGCGCCGTCAACGCGCTTTTGGTTACACCGAAGAAGAATTACGTATCATCGTTGCGCCGATGGCCAAATCTGGATTAGAACCGCTTGGATCAATGGGAACCGATACGCCTATCGCCGCGCTCTCAGATAAATCGCGTTTGCTTTTTGATTATTTCGCTCAACTTTTTGCACAAGTAACAAATCCTCCACTGGATGCAATACGCGAAGAGCTTGTAACAAGTCTTGGTGGAAGCATTGGGCCAGAACATAATTTGCTTGACCCAGGTCCGCAATCATGTCAACAAATTTCACTTGATTTCCCAGTGATTGATAATGATGAACTAGCAAAGATTATTCACGTGAACGCCGAAGGAGATCGCGAAGGATTCCACTCCCACGTTGTACGTGGACTCTTCCCGGTAGCTGGCGGGGGAGAAGCGCTACATCAGCGCATCGAAGAAATACGTGCCGAAGTTTCGCAGGCTATTAAAGATGGCGCACACATCATTGTGCTATCAGACCGCGATGGAGATTCAGAAGATGCTCCAATTCCGTCGTTACTTCTTACTGCAGCAGTTCACCACCACCTCATTCGAGAGAAAACTCGTACTCAAGTTGGATTAGTGGTTGAAACCGGTGAAGTGCGCGAAGTTCACCATGTTGCGCTACTTGTTGGTTTCGGCGCAGCTGCTGTAAATCCATATTTGGCGATGGAAAGTGCGGAGGACCTTGTTCGTCAAGGAGTGATAAAAGGAATTACTCCGGAGAAGGCAGTCGCTAATCTCATCAAGTCTCTTGGTAAAGGCGTCTTGAAGGTAATGTCCAAAATGGGCATTTCCACTATTGCTTCGTACACAGGTGCTCAAGTATTCGAGGCTATTGGACTCTCACGTGAAGTAGTTGATGAGTACTTCACTGGACTTACGTCTCGTTTGGGTGGAGTTTCACTTGATGTGATTGCCGAAGAAACCATTAAGCGTCACCACATTGCTTACCCTCCTGGAGGGGAAGTTCCCGGATCAAAGAAATTACAAATTGGCGGGGAATATCAATGGCGCCGCGAAGGAGAGCCGCATCTCTTCGACCCAGAGACAGTGTTCACCCTTCAACATTCAACGCGTTCAAAGCGCTACGACGTATTTAAGCGCTACACAAGCCGCATTGATAATCAATCAAAGTCGCTCATGACTTTACGAGGACTTTTCACCTTCAAAGTGGGAGTGCGTCCAGCAATATCAATCGATGAGGTAGAGCCAATTTCTCAAATCGTAAAGCGCTTTGCTACTGGAGCGATGTCATTTGGTTCAATCTCTCAAGAAGCACATGAGAATTTGGCAATCGCAATGAACCGTATTGGTGGTAAATCCAATAGTGGCGAAGGCGGGGAAGACCCTGACCGTTTTGAAAAAGATGAAAACGGTGATTGGCGTCGATCTGCAATCAAGCAGGTTGCCAGTGGACGATTTGGCGTCACAAGTAACTATTTAATAAATGCCACAGATATTCAAATTAAAATGGCGCAGGGAGCAAAGCCTGGAGAAGGTGGTCAGCTTCCAGGAAATAAGGTCTATCCATGGGTTGCCAAAGTTCGACACTCAACCCCCGGTGTAGGTCTCATTTCACCTCCGCCTCATCACGATATTTACTCAATTGAAGATCTTGCACAACTCATTCATGATTTAAAGAATGCAAATAAGGATGCTCGCATTCATGTAAAGCTTGTTGCTGAAGTAGGCGTCGGAACAGTTGCTGCCGGTGTTTCTAAAGCACATGCCGATGTAGTTCTTATCTCTGGACATGATGGGGGAACAGGCGCATCGCCCCTTACCTCACTTAAACACGCAGGCGCTCCATGGGAGCTCGGCTTAGCCGAAACACAACAGACGTTAATGCTAAATGGTTTACGTGATCGAATAGTTGTTCAAGTAGATGGGCAAATGAAGACTGGGCGCGATGTAGTAATTGCCGCTCTGTTGGGAGCAGAAGAATTCGGTTTTGCAACCGCGCCGCTTGTGGTTTCAGGTTGCATCATGATGCGCGTCTGCCACCTAGATACTTGCCCGGTCGGCGTAGCAACGCAGAATCCAGAACTTCGTGCAAAATTCTCCGGAAAGCCAGAATTTGTGGAGACATTCTTTGAATACATTGCTGAGGAAGTTCGCGAATGGCTGGCAAAGTTAGGTTTTAGATCAATCGATGAAGCAATTGGTCAAGTTGAAATTCTTGATACAAAGGAAGCGGTCAACCACTGGAAAGCAAGTGGTCTAGATCTTTCTCCATTGTTACTTGCTCCGTCTGTTGCGGGGGAGCGAAAGAATACAACGGGTCAAGAGCATGGACTGGATGCAGCTCTGGACAATGAACTCATAAAGCTTGCAGAAGCAGCTCTCATGAAAAGCGAGCCCGTGCGATTCGCATCAAGTGTGCGAAATGTAAATCGCACTGTGGGAACCATGTTAGGTGCAGAAATTACAAAGCGCTTTGGAGCAATGGGACTTCCGGCAGGAACGATTGACATCACATTGCATGGATCGGCTGGACAGTCTCTCGGCGCATTTATTCCAAGCGGACTTCTGATTCGACTCTATGGAGATTCGAATGACTATGTGGGCAAGGGATTATCTGGCGGAAGAGTGATTGTTCGCCCTGATGAGAAAGCAACATTTAGTTCAGAAGAGAACATCATCGCCGGAAATGTCATCGGTTACGGTGCGACTAGTGGCGAGATTCTGATTCGCGGAATTGTCGGTGAACGCTTCTGTGTCCGAAATTCAGGTGCCACTGCAGTTGTTGAAGGAATCGGCGATCACGGATGCGAATACATGACAGGCGGGCAGGTCCTTATTCTTGGGCGCACAGGTCGAAACTTTGCTGCCGGTATGTCCGGAGGTCGGGCATTTGTTCTTGATTTGGATGATCGTCTTGTGAATCCAGATATGGTTGACATACTTTCTCTTCCAAGTGATCAAGAAGAAAGCGTTCAAGAGATGCTCTCACTCTTCTATACAGAAACAGGTTCAGTTGTTGCAAAGTCACTGATGGAGGATTGGCAAAGTGCGAAGGCAAGAATTTCACTAGTTATGCCGCGTGATTATGCACGAGTTTTAGCTGCGATGGAACGAGCAGAGCGCGAAGGTCTGGATGTCGATAAAGTAGTTATGGAGGCAATCTAATGGCTGATCCAAAAGGTTTCTTAACTGTTCAACGTGAAACTCCAACACGTCGGCCGGTGGATGTTCGCATTCAAGATTGGAAAGAAGTTTACGAACCTCAAGAGTTTGCCCATCTCCAAAAGCAAGCAAGTCGTTGTATGGATTGTGGCATTCCCTTTTGCCATCAGGGTTGCCCGCTTGGAAACCTCATTCCGGAATGGAATGATTTAATTTGGCGCGGAGAAAAGAAAGAAGCCGTTGCAAGATTGCATGCGACAAATAATTTTCCTGAATTCACGGGGCGTCTTTGCCCGGCACCCTGCGAAACAGCATGTGTTGTCGGAATTAATGGAAATCCTGTAACCATCAAACAAGTAGAACTTCGCACGATTGAAGAAGCATTCGACTATGGAGATGTTCAGCCTCTCGCGCCAGATCGCTTATCTGGAAAGACAGTTGCAGTAATTGGTTCTGGTCCTGCAGGGCTCGCTGCTGCCCAACAGCTCACTCGCGCTGGCCACACTGTTGCGGTCTATGAACGCGCAGAGAAAGTTGGCGGTTTGCTTCGCTATGGAATTCCAGAATTTAAAATGGAGAAGAGCATTGTTGATCGCCGCATAACTCAGATGGAGGGTGAAGGCACGCGTTTTCGCGCGGGAGTTAATGTTGGTGTAGACATAACTGGACACCAACTTCGTACGAAATACGATGCAATTGTGCTTGCTGTGGGATCTACGAATTGGCGCGATCTGCCAGTGCCAGGAAGAGAACTCAAAGGAATTTATCAAGCTATGGAGTTCCTGCCTTGGGGTAATAAGCAAGGTTTAGGTGAGCTTTCAGGAGAACCTCCAATTAATGCACATGGTAAGCACGTTGTCATTCTTGGCGGAGGAGATACCGGGGCAGATTGCCTCGGAACTTCAATCCGACAAGGCGCTGCAAGTGTTACTCAACTTGAAATCATGCCTCGTCCAACGGAAGAACGCCCCAGTGCTCAACCATGGCCAACGTATCCAATGCTTTATCGTGTTAGTAGCGCCCACGAAGAAGGCGGGGAGAGAATCTATTCAGTTTCTACAGAAGAATTCTTGGGCGATGGAAATGGAAATCTTCGCGCATTGAAATTGGTAGAGATGGTCTTTGAAAATGGAAAATTTGAAAAAATACCGGGAAGTGAAAGAGAAATTCCTGCCGATCTAGTTTTCCTCGCTATGGGTTTTGTAGGTCCAGAGAAGTCCGCGCTTCTTGAGCAGTTAGAAGTTGAATTTGATGGTCGTGGAAACATTAAAAGAGATAGTGAATTTTCGACAAACATTGAAGGTGTATTTGTTGCTGGTGATGCCGGTCGTGGTCAATCCCTTATTGTCTGGGCAATTGCTGAAGGTAGAAGTGTCGCTGCTGCTGTTGACACATTTCTTGTTGGTGAAACGCAACTCCCTGCGCCAATTGAGCCAACTGCACGTCCGTTGATGGTTTAGGCTGTCACTATGCGTAGAGCGAAAATAGTTTGTACCATGGGACCAGCAGTCGAGTCCCCAGAAAAAGTAGCGGAATTGATTGAAGCTGGAATGAATATGGCCAGGCTCAACCTTTCCCACGGTGGTTATGAGGAACATCAGAATCGTTTAGATCGAGTAAGAAGCGCGGCGGCTAAGGCTGGAAAGTCAGTTGCAATTCTCGTAGACCTTCAAGGTCCCAAGATTCGCCTCGCACGATTCAAAGATGGCCCACACGAGCTTTTCCGTGGAGATATTTTCACAATCACGACAGATGAAGTCGAGGGAACTAAAGAACGTTGCGGAACAACCTTCAAAGGGCTGCCAGGAGATTGCAAAGCCGGCGATAGGATTTTGATTGATGATGGAAAAGTTTCAGTTGAAGTTGTAGAAGTGAAGGGAAATGATGTTGTAACTAAGGTTACGCAACCTGGTTTTGTCAGTAACAACAAGGGGATTAACCTCCCAGGCGTTTCAGTCTCAGTTCCAGCGTTATCTGAAAAGGATAAAGAAGATTTACGCTGGGGATTGAAGGCAGGAGCCGATTTCATAGCGCTCTCATTTGTTAGAAATGCGGCAGATATCGATGATGTTCATCGCATCATGGATGAAGTTGGAATTCGCCGCCCAGTGATTGCCAAAATTGAAAAGCCTCAGGCAGTGGAGAATCTCGAAGAGATAGTCACTGCTTTCGACGGAATTATGGTTGCTCGCGGAGATTTAGGCGTGGAAATGCCAATAGAAGAGGTACCGCTGGTTCAAAAGCGTTGCGTGACTCTTGCTCGTGAGCAAGCCAAGCCAGTAATTGTGGCGACGCAGATGCTTGATTCAATGATTTCAAATTCAACGCCAACACGTGCCGAAGCAACTGATTGCGCTAACGCCGTTTTGGATGGCGCTGATGCGCTTATGTTGTCGGGCGAAACAAGCGTCGGAGCATTCCCAATTGAGGCAGTGACGATCATGGGGCGAATTATTGAACGCACGGAAGAAGCCATGTTGGACAAGATTCCACCGCTCCAACATCAGCCAGTGACAAAGGGCGGGGCAATCACAAAAGCTGCAACCGAAGTCGGCGCGATTGTTCGGGCTAAGTATTTGGTTGCATTCACGCAAAGCGGAGATTCTGCTCGCAGAATGGCGCGTTTGCGCTCACCAATTCCAATTCTGGCCCTAACCCCAGAAGTTGCGGTCTATAACCAGCTTGCTCTCTCATGGGGCGTTGAGCCAATGATCACTCCTTCAGTCGATCACACCGATGAGATGGTGAAGCAAGTGGATTCGATTCTCCTTGAATCTGGACGAGCCAAAAAAGGCGAGCCAGTCATGATTATCGCGGGAGCGCCTCCAGGAATTCCTGGATCGACAAATGCGATGAGAGTTCACGTAGTGGGGGATGCTGTAGACGGCATTGCTCCTGCTTATCGAAAGTAGCTCTACTTTAATTCGCTCATATCTCTTGAAGGTTATAAACTCTGGCCAGTAAGAAAATTGTAGGAAACGGCCTCGGTACTCCAACGGTAGAGAGGGCGGACTCAAAATCCGCACAGTGTCGGTTCAAATCCGACTCGAGGCACATGACAACGTCAGTGAATGAAAATAGCGCCCCTACTGGCGCGCGCATACTTGTTGCCGAAGATGAAGCAATTATCCGCCTTGACCTCGTTGAGATGCTGACTGAAGCTGGATACACAGTAGTAGCTGAAGCTTCCAACGGTGTTGAGGCAATCGCAATGGCAAAGGAACACAAACCCGATCTTGCGATTTTGGATGTGAAAATGCCAGAACTCGATGGAATTTCGGCAGCCGAGCAAATCATCGAGATTGCACCAGTTCTGATGTTGACAGCCTTTAGCCAACGTGATCTTGTCGAACGAGCTCGCGATGCGGGCGCAATGGCCTACGTTGTGAAGCCATTTAGTATTTCAGATTTAGTCCCTGCCATTGAGATTGCAATCAGCCGCTATACACAGATGAAAAGTCTTGCAGAAGAAGTGGCCGATTTGCACGAGCGACTTGAGACTCGCAAGGTGATCGATAGAGCAAAAGGCATCCTCATGGCCGCCTTAAATCTGACCGAGCCAGCGGCCTTCAGCTGGATCCAGCGAGCGGCAATGGATAGGCGGATCTCTATGAAAGAGGTCGCTCAGGCCGTTATTTCCCCTGATGCCGTGCCTGAGAAGTAGCCCACACTCCTAAATCGCATAAGTAACAAAAACTTAACCTGATTGGTTGCCAATTAAGGGCTCTCCCCGTTGAGTAAATCACCTCACACCTATAATCTACGGTTCTCCCTGTCCCGGGATTTTTGGAGATAATTAGGAAGGTATACCTAACGACTATGACAAAACTCAATCGTTTTGTGAGCGTTGTTGCCGCAGCAGGACTTGCAGCAACCGCTCTCGTAGCTGGAACCATCACATCAGCTGATGCAGCTACAAAGACACTTGTAATCTCAAGCGACTTGCCTCTTCAGGGTTCATCATTTGACTCAAATGACTCAACCAACAAGGCAATCGAGTTGTACTTGAAGTCAATTAAGTACAAGGCTGGCAAGTACACCGTTTCATTTAAGAAGTATGACAATGCAACAGCTGCAGCTGGTTCATGGGATGCTGCTAAGTGTGCTGCAAACGCACAAGCTCACGTAGCTAACAAGAACGAAGTTGCTGTAATGGGAACTTACAACTCAGGTTGCGCAAAGATCATCGTTCCAGTTTTGAACCAGGATCCAAAGGGCCCAATGCTCATGGTTTCTGATGCAAACACAAACCCAGGTCTCACAAAGGCATGGAACCCAGGCGAGCCAGATGTTTACTACCCAAATGGCGTACGTAACTACGCACGCGTATGTACAACAGATGACAACCAAGGTTCTGCTGCTGCACAGTTCGCAAAGTCAATTGGCATCAAGAAGGTTTATGTTTTGAACGATACACAGACCTACGGTCAAGGTGTTGCTCAGGCATTCACAACCGAAGCTAAGAAGCTTGGCCTCACAGTTCTCTCTTCTGGAGTAGCTGGCGATGGCTGGGATGCTAAGCAATCTGACTACACCGCTTTGTTCACAAAGATCAAGGCACTAGAGCCAGAGATGGTTTACATCGGCGGAATTTTCGACAACAACGGTGGACAACTTGTTAAAGACAAGGTCAACGTTCTTGGAGATAACACAGCTGTGAAGATGATGGGTCCTGATGGATTCACCGGTTACCCAGATCTCAACAAGATGCCTGAAGCACAAGGTATGTACCTCACCTTCGCTGGTCTCTCAACAGATCTTCTTCTTGCAAACGATCCAAAGGGTGCAGGCGCATCTTTTGTTAAGAACTACAAGAAGGCATACGGTAAGGATCCAGTTGGTTCATACCCTCTATACGGCGTAGCTGCTGTCCAGGTTATCTTGGCTGCTATTGCTAAGTCTGATGGAACTCGTAAGAGCGTAAATAACGCTGTCTTCTCTGGTTCAGGAATCTCAATTTCTGCCAAGCAGTCAGTACTCGGTAAGGAGCTGAAGATCAGCACACTTTCAGGAGATACTCTTGCTAAGGACATCACAGTTGAAGTAATCAAGAACAACGACGAGACAACCCTAAAGGCTTGGACCGTTAAGTAATTACTTGATTGAGAGAAATCTCAACTACATCTAAATAAAGGTGCGTGGGGCTTGCAAACGCAAGCCCCATTCATCTGTTCTTGACCATTAAGTGTTAGAAATTTCTTATTCACACCCAAAGAAGAGGTCCTAGTGGCTAACAAGAGTTATAAAGCCCGACAAGTTCGAAGAGCAATATTCGAGCGAACTTTTGGCATCGCAATTCTTGCGATGTTGTCGTTTTGGCTCATTGTGAACTTAATCAAAGCTCCATCCCAATTCGCCGAAGTGACACTTATCGGTTTATCAAATGGAGTTCTCTACGCTCTGATCGCCCTTGGATACACATTGGTGTACGGCATCATCGAGCTCATCAACTTTGCTCACGGAGACTTATTCATGCTCGGCGGTCTCTTCTCTGCACACTTCATCGCTCTTTGGTTTCATCAAACTAAATCGAGCCCAATGGGTTGGCTAGTATTTTTCCTCGCACTTATATCAGTAATGGTTTTTTGTGCAGGCGTGAATGTCTTTATCGAACGTTTTGCTTATAGAAGGCTGCGCAGAGCTCCAAAACTCGCACCACTTATCACCGCTGTTGGTGTCTCTTTCATGATTCAGTTTGTTGGACTTCGTTGGAATGGATCAGGGCAGAAGACTTGGAATAGCGTTTTGCCTCATGGGAGTGTGATGCTAGGTTCAGTGAAACTTCCTTACACAACTCTTATCTCCTTCGCTGTGACAATCCCAATTTTGATTGCCCTTACATTTATTGTCACAAAGACTCGTCAAGGCAAAGCAATGCGTGCAACTGCGCAAGATCAAGATGCTTCACGGCTTATGGGTATAAATGTAAACGGAACAATCGCATTTACATTTGCTCTCGGTGGAGCACTTGCTGGCGTTGCAGGATTGCTTTTCCAGCAAACTCGAGGATTAACCTCCTACAACCTGGGCTACCAGCTCGGACTGATTGCATTTACATCTGCAGTTCTTGGCGGAATAGGAAATCTACAAGGCGCAGTTCTTGGCGCGATACTTATTGGATTGATTCAAGGCTTGAACGATGGACTTCCAATTGGACTCGGCCAACAGTGGTCGCAGACGGTTGTATTCTCCATTCTTATTCTCTTGATGGTCTTTAAACCTGCGGGCCTTCTGGGCAAGCAAGTAACGGAAAAGGTGTAATGATATGGCCATTTCATTTCTAAAACGCGGTGAAAAAAAGCAGAAGCAATCTGCAAGTGCCCGCAAGTGGGCTGTTTCACTAACACTCGTTGCTCTCGCAATTTGGGCTTTCTTCACCTATCTTTTTGATAAGACGCCCGACGCGGTTCAGAGCTGGTTCCAGGTTTGGTTGCCGCCATCAACAATAAATGAATCTCTAGTCTGGGTTATTTGTGCACTTGGCCTCAATATCGTCGTTGGTTATGCAGGTTTGCTTGATCTTGGATTCGTCGCCTTCTGGGCATTTGGTGGTTACACAGCAGGTTGGTTTATGTCTGGTTTCTTCCATCAGGTAAATATCCACTTCGGTTCTATGAGCGCGAAAGTTATCCCTGGAATTCACTTATCTTTCTGGCTTGTCATGATCATTGCCGCGCTTATCGCAGGTTTCTTTGGAATAATCATTGGTGCTCCAACACTTCGCCTCAAGAGTGACTATCTCGCACTCGTTACTCTCGGCTTCGGTGAAATCATCCCTCAGGTTTTCACAAATGGTGAGAATATCGGTGGATTCAATCTTTCAAATGGAACTAAGGGAATTTCCCCAATCGACGCAATTGGAGTCTTCGGCAAACGCCTTGGACCCTTTGATCTTGGCTGGAAATTCCTCATCTACTTCTTCCTTGCAGCATGCATGGTCTTTGTCTCCCTTCGCATTCGTGGTGGCCGACTTGGCCGGGCATGGCTTGCGATTCGCGAAGATGAACTTGCGGCAAGCATGATGGGTGTTCCACTCATGCGCACAAAGTTAACTGCATATGCAGTGGGTGCCTTCTCAGGAGGTATCGGTGGAGCGGTCTACGCAACTCACGTAAATGGAATCTTCGCGGAGCGTTTCAACTTCTCAATTTCTATCATTCTTCTAGCCATGGTTGTGCTCGGCGGAATGGGAAATGTATGGGGAGTAATTATCGGAGCGCTGCTGATGGCTTGGATAAATGCAACAGGACTTCCAGCTATCGGTGATACTTTTAACAATACATTCCATACGGCGATTAACTTCCCGTCGTATAACTTCCTTCTTTTTGGAGGCATCCTGGTGTTGATGATGTTGTTCAAGCGTGACGGTATTTTGCCTGAAGCGCGCTTGAAGATGATCTCGCACGAAAACGATGATGAAGCCGCAAATACGGGAGGTCACTAATTATGAGTTCGATTCTTAACGCAGAAAATATCACGGTCGAATTCGGTGGACTCGTAGCAGTTAATGACGTTTCCTTCGATATCCCAGAGAAAGGCATTGTCAGCCTCATTGGTCCAAATGGCGCGGGCAAGACAACTTTTTTCAACATCCTTACTGGTCTTTACAAGCCAACATCTGGGCATGTCATGTATGACGGTCAAGAAATTACAGCTCTTGTCCCTCACAAGATTGCAGCCGCAGGTGTTGCTCGTACATTCCAAAACATCCGCCTTTTTGGTTCAATGACAGCGGAAGAAAATGTAATGGTTGCGATGCACTCGCACCTCAAGGCTTCTTTAGCCACAACGATTCTTGGCTTACCGTCCCAACGCAGAGAGGAACGTGCGGCCCATGAAGAGGCACGCGCTCTCCTTGAATTCGTAGGAATCGGAAAGACAGCAGGAGAATTTGCACGAAACCTCTCATATGGAGATCAACGTCGCCTAGAAGTTGCTCGCGCCCTTGCACTTCGCCCGAAAGTTTTGCTCCTTGACGAGCCAACGGCTGGAATGAACCCTCAAGAATCTTCAGTTTTTGTTGATTTCGTTCACCGTATCCGCGATGAGAAAGGAATATCAATTCTTCTCATTGAGCACGACATGGCTGTGGTTATGAAGGTTTCTGAACGCATCACAGTTCTTGATCGCGGTGAAAAGATTGCTGAAGGATCACCGGCGGAAATTAAAGCGAATCCACGAGTTATTGAGGCATACCTGGGCAAGGGTGTGGGGGCGGGACACTAATGTTAAAAATTGATAATCTCCAAGTTTCTTACGGCAATATCAAAGCTATTAAGGGAATTTCACTCGAAGTTAATGAGGGTGAAATTGTTACTTTAATTGGCTCGAATGGAGCCGGTAAGTCCACAACGCTTCGCGCAATCTCTGGTCTTCTCAAGCCTCGCGGCGGCTCAATCACATTTCTGGGCGAGCGTATCGATGGGCTTGAAGGACATGATGTCGTCAAAAAAGGCATCACACATTCACCCGAGGGTCGCAGAATATTTCCTCGCATGACAGTTGAGGAGAATTTGGACTTAGGTGCATTTCTCCGCAACGATAAAGCGGGAATTGCTGAAGATAAGGAGCGCGTGCTCGAACTCTTCCCACGCCTTCGTGAACGTATCAGCCAGAAATCGGGAACGATGTCAGGCGGAGAACAACAAATGCTAGCCGTAGCACGTGCGCTCATGGGTCAGCCAAAACTTCTCATCATGGATGAACCTTCCATGGGTTTGGCGCCAGTTCTTGTAGATCTAATTTTCGAAACTATTCTTAAGATCAACAAACAGGGAACAACAATTCTCCTGGTTGAACAGAATGCATTAGCTGCGCTTAGCGTTGCAAATCGCGGATATGTTTTGGAATCTGGCGTAATCAAGATGAGTGGCAATGCCAAAGATCTTCAATCAGACCCTGAAGTTACAAAGGCTTATCTGGGCGGTTAATCTCTTTTAGCAAGTATGAGACAGGTGATGCGCGCCGTACAGGTGCGGTCACCTTTTTCATTTGTGATCACAATTTCATAACAACACATCGTCTTCCCAAGTGAAACGGCAGTGGCAACCGCTGTAACAATTCCAGTGGTGGCTGACTTGTGGTGAGTGGCATTAATGTCTACGCCAACAATCATGCGATCTGGACCTGCGTGAAGTTGGGTCCCGATGGAACCTAAGCTTTCAGCTAAGACAACATTTGCTCCACCATGCAACAGACCAAGAGGCTGAGTGTTTCCCTCGACTGGCATGGTTGCAACAAGTCGCTGCGGCGATGCCTCGAGAAGTTCAATGCCCATTTTTCTATCGAGGGCACCTTGTCCACGTTCGCGCAGAATTTCCATGTAATCGCTCATGGGTGCAGTCTATTCATGAGCTGTTGCCACCTACAATCAGCCACATGAAGAGGTTGTTATTGGTCGATGGACACTCGTTGGCTTATCGTGCCTTTTACGCCCTGCCAGTCGAAAATTTTGGCACCTCTAGCGGGCAGCCAACTAATGCGATTTACGGCTTTTCATCGATGCTTCTTAACTTGATCCGTGATGAAGAGCCAACCCACATCGCTGTGGCATTCGATGTCTCTAGAAAGACTTTTCGATCAGAGAAATTTCCCGAATATAAAGCCCAGCGCGCAAAAACGCCGGACGAGTTTCGCTCCCAAATGGATTACCTCTATCAAATGGTTACTGCCCTTGGGATTAGAACTTTTGCAATTGAGGGTTTTGAGGCAGATGATGTAATCGCCACTTTTGCAAAAGAGGCCGAGTCTGAAGAATTTGAAGTTCTCATTTCTACGGGAGATAGAGATTCCTTTCAATTAATTTCAGAACGCATCACGGTTTTGTATCCACGAAAAGGGATGTCTGACCTCGCCCGAATGACTCCAGATGCTGTGAAAGAAAAATACGGGTTGACCCCTTCGCAATATCACGATTTTGCTGCTCTCCGAGGGGACCCAAGTGACAACCTCCCTTCTGTCCCAGGAGTTGGTGAGAAGACTGCGACAAAATGGATTCAAGATTACGGAGATATACAAGGGCTTCTCTCACACGCGGATGAGATCCCGGGAAAAGTGGGAGAGTCTCTTCGAGCCCATGTAGAAAGTGTGAAACTCAATCACGAGCTAACGCAATTGATCCACGACGTGGATGTAAAAGCTAGTGTTTCTGATCTGGAATGGAAAGGCTTTAATTCGGCGGATGTTTTACATCTTCTAGATCAATTAGAGATAAAAGCGCTGAGAGACCGAATAAAGTCTATGAGTGGGGAAGTGGAAGCAGATGTTCCCCTCGCCAAGTCAAACGTTGATTCAATAGAAAAGAGTTCCAAGGAGATCTCCTCCTTGGTTTCAAAGCATTCGGGCGATATTGCATTTCATGCTGAAATAATCGAAGGAAAAATTACTGGCTATTCAGTGGCTCTGGACTCCGCCCAAGTGTTTGTTGACCCTTCGGGAACGCCAGGAGAGTGGCTCTCGAATTCAAGAATCACAAAGATTGTTCACGGATCAAAAATTCTCGCAAGATATCTCGACATTCAGGGAGTTGTATTTGATACAGAGCTTGCTGCATATCTGATTAATCCTGGTGGACGAAACATTTCCATCGAAGATTTAGTTGAAAGATATCTTGGACTTCATTTAGAACAAGAAGTGGAAGACCTTTTTTCTACTTTCAATGGCTCACATACCGCCCACCTTCATACGCTTCGGCCGATGCTTCAAAAAGAGATTGACGAACGCAAAATGGGCTCACTATTGCTTGACTTGGAGTTGCCAACTTCCCTTCTCCTTGCCCAAATGGAGGCGACAGGTATAGCCGTCGATAGACCTCACTTGAATGAATTAGTTACTTTCTTTAGAACTGAAGTGGCGACAGAGACGGAATCAGCCCATAAGCACGCTGGTCGTGAATTCAACGTGGGATCTCCAAAGCAGCTTCAAGTTATTCTCTTTGACGAACTCAAACTACCTAAGACTAAGAAAATTAAGACTGGATTTACGACTGATGCAGAGAGCCTAGAGTGGTTAGCGGCAAAGACAGGACACCCGTTGTTGCAGAATCTTTTGCGCATTCGCGAGACCAGCAAGTTAATGACCACAATAGATGGATTACTCGCTGCGACTTCAACGGACAATCGAATTCATACTACTTTTCAACAGACAACAACTGCTACCGGGCGGCTGTCTTCTACCGATCCAAATTTGCAAAATATTCCCGTGCGCACTGAAGAAGGACGAAGAATTAGAGATTGTTTCATCGCATCTTCCCCATATGAGGAATTGCTCACTGCAGATTACAGTCAGATTGAAATGCGCATCATGGCCCATCTTTCACAAGACGCTGGGTTAACTGAGGCATTTCATAGCGGTGAAGATCTACATAACACGGTGGCATCGCGAGTATTTGGGGTTGATGCAAATCAGGTAAACCCCGAGATGCGCAGACAAATCAAAGCGATGTCTTATGGACTTGCTTACGGGCTTTCTGCATTTGGACTTTCCCAACAATTGGATTTGTCCCCGACTGAAGCTTCAACTTTGATGGGACATTATTTCGAGCGCTTTGGAGGAATCCGGGACTATTTGAAGAATGTTGTGGAAGAGGCTCGTAAAGTTGGATATACGGAAACGATCTTAGGTAGACGTCGTTATCTACCCGATCTGTCGAGTGATAATCGGCAGAGACGTGAGACTGCTGAACGAATGGCGCTGAATGCGCCAATCCAAGGTTCGGCTGCAGATATTATCAAGGTAGCGATGCTAAATGTGCACTCCTCTCTTGTGAAGGTGGGGGTGAAGTCTCGCCTCCTTTTGCAAGTGCACGATGAATTAATTATTGAAATCTTCCCTGGTGAACGCGATCAGGTATCGCACATTGTGAAGACGGAAATGGAAAATGCAGTAAAACTTTCTTTACCGCTGGCCGTAAATATAGGCACCGGAAAAAGTTGGGATTTGGCGGCGCACTAACCCCCTGTCAGGGACTTTTTGTTTGCTTTTTGTAAATATCGTTGTCCACCAAATGTTATGAAAGCGCCCACGACAACGCAAGCGGTGGAGAGCGCAAAACAAAATTGAGGGCCAACGGATTCAGAGAGAGTTCCAGCGATTGCACTTCCAACCGCTCCGGCACTTCCTTCGATCATCCACATCCAACCAAGAGCCGAAGCGGCCGCACCTTTAGGGCGGATAAATTCAAGGATTTCAAGATAGAAAACTTGCTGTGCTCCTACGAAAAATCCCATTACGCCACCTACCAACATCAGGCTCCAACCAGGAGTTGTAAATGCAAGTGGCAGTGTTGCGAGAGTCCAAAAAATATAATTACGTTTAAAAGCCTGTAGTGGGGTCCAGTGCTTGCCGACGGTCCCAGCAACCAGACTTCCGATGATCATTGTCGATGATTGAACTCCCAAAATAATTGATGTCATTTTTGGCACGTGCGCAATTGTGGTGAAGGCTGGAAGGGCAATCGAAAAAATTCCAGTACCTAAACCAATAAAGAGGCCCTCAAGGGCGAGAAGTCGTATTCCAGGAATTCGAAATAGTTTCTTTTCGGAAGGATTCTTTACTTCCGGAATCCATCGACCAACAACTTCTAAGAATGATATCGAGAGCCCGCCAGATAGAAGAGAAAATGAGCAAAGGATGAGTGCACGTGCGGGATGTTGTGACAGGGCGAGAGCCGTGACAGCAAGTGGTCCAAGGATTGCTGCGATTTCCATGGATGTTGAATCAATTGCATACGCGGTTCTTAATTTTTCTTGAGGAACTATAGATCGCCACAATGGACGGACCGAGAGATTGATAGGTGGCGCGCAAAGGCCAAGGAGAATTGCAAAGAGAAGGAGAAGTGTTTTGTCGTGCGTAGCGTTCACGAGAAGAATCGAGGCCGCGTATGAGGGAACGAAAAATCGGATTGGCCACTTGAGGCCGTACTTATCAAGTAGCGCTGCGCGCATGCCCGTAGTAAGAGACCCAGCTATGCCGTTAGCTCCAGCAGCAAAACCAGCCGTGGCGATGGATTGAGTTTCGTGATAAACCTTGAAGTACAACCCAAGCCCAATCATCCCGTAGGCAAAACGAGCGGGGAATGCGGCTATCAAGAGCGATTTTGCACCTGATGTCTTCAAGAAAAGCAGGTATTCACGCATATCCGCACTCTAGCTGACGGGTCGAATACGTTTTGACCCTCAACACGCTCCGCAAGTACCCTAAGGCACTTGGTTCAGAAGGAGCCAGCCTCTCCACTCTCTGTATAGGGGATGGGGGAGTTACCTACTACATCTATCCACCTACGGAGCAACTTGAGCACTCAGATTACAATCAACGATGTAGGAAGCGCAGAAGATTTTCTCGCGGCAATCGAAGGAACAATAAAGAATTTTAACGACGGGGACTTAGTCTCAGGAATTGTCGTACAAGTAGATCGCGAAGAAGTACTTCTTGATATCGGATACAAGACAGAGGGTGTTATCCCTTCACGTGAACTCTCAATTCGCCACGATATCGATCCATCAGAGATCGTAAAGCTCGGCGATCGCGTTGAAGCCCTCGTTCTCCAGAAGGAAGATAAAGAAGGTCGCCTCATTCTTTCCAAGAAGCGCGCACAATACGAACGCGCATGGGGAGAAATCGAAGGCAAGAAGGAACGTGACGAAGTTGTTACTGGTGTTGTTATCGAAGTTGTTAAGGGCGGATTAATCGTGGACATCGGTCTTCGTGGATTCCTTCCAGCATCACTCGTTGAAATGCGCCGCGTACGTGACCTCACTCCTTACATCGGTAAGACAGTTGAAGCTCGTATCATTGAACTTGATAAGAACCGTAACAACGTTGTTCTTTCACGCCGCGCTTACCTCGAGCAGACTCAATCAGAGTCACGCACAACATTCCTTAATCAGCTCACAAAGGGGCAGGTCCGCACAGGAGTTGTTTCTTCGATCGTTAACTTTGGTGCGTTCGTTGACCTTGGTGGCGTTGATGGACTTGTTCACGTTTCAGAACTTTCATGGAAGCATATTGATCACCCAAGTGAAGTTGTTGAAGTTGGCGATGAAGTGACCGTTGAAGTTCTCGAAGTTGATTTCGAGCGCGAGCGTGTTTCCCTCTCACTCAAGGCAACCCAAGAAGATCCTTGGCAGGCATTTGCTCGGACACACACAATCAATCAAGTTGTTCCTGGTGAAGTGACAAAGCTTGTTCCATTCGGTGCGTTTATCCGAGTATTCGAAGGAATCGAAGGCCTTGTTCATATCTCCGAGTTGGCAGAACGTCACGTGGAAATTCCAGAGCAGGTTGTTCAAGTAGGAGATTCATTATTCGTGAAGATCATTGATATTGATCTTGAGCGTCGTCGTATCTCACTTTCTCTTAAGCAAGCTAATGAAGGCCACGAAGTTGAGGTCGAAGCATTCGATCCATCTCAATACGGAATGCCGGCTCGTTATGATGCTGAAGGTAACTTCATTTATCCAGAAGGATTCGATGCTGATTCGCAAGAATGGCGTCCGGGATTTGAAACACAGCGCGAAGAGTGGGAGCGTCAGTACGCTGAAGCTCAGGCTCGTTTCCTAGCTCACAAGAAGCAGAAGGATGAAGCTCGCGTGGCTGATGAGGCTGCCGAAACTGCAGAACCATTGGGGCACACTTCAGAAACACCAGCGGAAGCACCAGCGGAAACACCAGCGGAAACACCAGCTGAATAAAGAGATAAAAGCGTTGAAGGCCCTGACAAAAGTCGGGGCCTTTTTCATTTCTAACTCCCAGATAGATAGGCTGTAACCGTGCTTCTCGTCGCGTTAACCGGTGGAATTGGTTCAGGCAAATCCCTTGCTGGCCAATTTTTCGCCGACCTTGGAGCAATAGTTGTAGATTCTGATCAGCTTTCCCGTGAGGTAATTGAACGTGGAACGCCTGGATTCGATGAAGTCCTGCTTCGTTTTGGAGATGAAATTCTTACGAACGGAGATATTGATCGCAAAAAATTGGCCGCTATTGTCTTTGAAGATGAAGAATCGCGAATCGATTTAGAAGAAATCATTCATCCGCTTGTCCGCAAGTCTTTCGAAAAACTTGTTGAAAGCGCAAGCGAGGGCGATATCGTAATTAACCAGATTCCATTATTGGTGGAAACAGATGGAGCGGAGAGATTTGATCGAGTAATTACCGTCATTTCATCGCTTGAAAAACGAAAAGAACGTTTAAAACTTCGCGGATTGCCAACATATGAAATAGAAAAGCGATTAGCAGCGCAAGCAAGCGACGATGAAAGAATAGAAATTTCAGATTACGTCGTTGAAAATAACGGAACCGAAGATGATTTGCTCCGAGAAGTTGAAGCCACTTTTGAAGCGCTCAAAAGGGATATTATCGAATGAGACCGATTTCTGAATTGCAAAGAACGGTCAACCCCTTCAAAGTGATAAGCGATTATGTACCTTCTGGAGACCAGCCGGCGGCCATTGCGGAGATGGCTAGGCGCATCGAGGCGGGCGAGAAAGATGTTGTTCTCTTGGGTGCGACGGGTACCGGTAAGTCGGCAACAACCGCGTGGTTAATTGAGAAACTACAACGTCCAACATTGGTTATGGCGCCTAACAAGACTTTGGCAGCGCAGCTTGCAAATGAATTTCGTGAGCTCATGCCTAATAATGCTGTGGAGTATTTCGTTTCCTACTACGACTACTACCAACCCGAGGCATATGTACCGCAATCAGATACTTTTATCGAGAAGGATTCTTCGGTAAATGATGAGGTTGAACGCTTAAGGCACTCGGCAACGAACTCGCTCTTGACGAGGCGTGATGTCATCGTCGTAGCAACTGTTTCGTGTATTTATGGACTAGGAACTCCTCAGGAGTACGTGGATCGTATGGTTCGGCTTCGCGTCGGGGACTCGACTGAGCGAAATACCCTCCTGCGAAAGTTTGTCGATATTCAGTACAAAAGAAATGACATGGCTTTTGAGCGAGGGACATTTCGAGTTCGCGGGGACACTATTGAGATCATTCCCATGTATGAAGAGCTCGCTGTCCGAATTGAAATGTTTGGTGATGAGATTGAGCGCATCACAACGTTGCATCCGCTCACAGGCGAAATCATCCGTGACGAAACGGAAATGTATATTTTCCCTGCAAGCCATTATGCGGCAGGCCCAGAAACAATGAAGCGCGCCATGGGTGGAATCGAAGCCGAGATGGAGGAGAGAGTTAAGCTCTTTGAAAAACAGGGCAAACTTCTTGAGGCCCAGCGATTGCGTATGCGCACCACTTTTGATTTAGAAATGATCCAACAGCTTGGTTTCTGTTCAGGAATTGAAAACTATTCACGACATATTGACGATCGGGACCCTGGTTCACCACCACATTGTCTACTTGACTATTTTCCAGAAGATTTTCTGGTTGTTATTGATGAATCGCATGTGACTGTCCCGCAGATTGGTGCGATGCATGAAGGGGATGCTGCTCGAAAGCGCACACTTGTAGAGCATGGATTTCGACTCCCAAGTGCAATGGATAATCGACCACTACGTTTTGATGAGTTTGAAGGTAGAAAGGGGCAGACTGTTTATTTGTCAGCCACCCCAGGAAAATACGAAATGGCCAAAGTAGAAAACGATGTCGTGGAGCAAGTCATTCGACCAACTGGATTAGTAGATCCACAGATACTTGTAAAGCCAATTAAGGGACAGATTGATGACTTGGTCGAGCAGATTCGAATTCGTACCGCAAAGAATGAACGCGTTTTAGTCACAACTTTGACGAAAAAAATGTCTGAGGATTTAACAGAATATCTTCTGGGCCTCGGTATCAAAGTTCAGTACCTCCATTCAGAGGTCGACACACTTCGCCGTGTGGAGCTTTTAAGAGAGTTACGCATGGGGGAGTTTGACGTCTTGATTGGAATCAACTTACTCCGCGAAGGCTTGGATTTACCTGAAGTTTCACTTGTTGCGATACTGGATGCAGATAAGCAAGGTTTTCTCCGCTCTGCGACATCTTTGATTCAAACGATCGGCCGCGCGGCTCGAAATGTCTCTGGTGAAGTTCACATGTATGCCGATCAGATGACTGATGCCATGGTTAAAGCAATCGACGAGACAAATAGGCGCCGTGAGAAGCAAGTTTCTTACAATCTAGCAAATGGAATTGACCCTACGCCGCTTCGCAAGAAGATTGCCGAT
>Ga0304729_1000569_pt1 | contig 26986 bp, 26 predicted proteins | sample C_131016_MF_Meta_FD_190475 | JGI IMG/M metagenome (GOLD analysis project Ga0304729, IMG submission 190475) | Freshwater microbial communities from Lake Croche, Canada to study carbon cycling - C_131016_MF_MetaG (v2) (version 2) | ecosystem: Environmental > Aquatic > Freshwater > Lake | place... | reverse complement strand
ATCGCCATGACTTGCTTCTGCCGGATGCATGAAGAAGCTTGGCGTACCAGTGCTTGCAAAAGTAGAAGCTAATTTTCTGCCGATATGTCCTGATTTCCCCATGCCACTCACCACAACTCTACCGTCGCAATGTAAAATGAGTTGAACAGCGTTTACGAAATGATCGTCCAGCCTATTTGCCAAAGATGAGATTTCTTGTGCTTCAATTTCAAGAACCTGGCGAGCGCGAGCAAGAGTGTTTTTTTGGGATGTCGAAGTCATACCTATATTGTAGAGGGTAATAGATACTCGTGTAAAAGGGTTTATATGTACCTTAAACCTAAAAAATTGTTGATTAATCTTGGATAAATGAATGTTTGACTCTTTGCCCTTAGTTCTTATCTTACTGGTGAGCTCAGTTCTCTTAGTTGGGCTATTTCGATATTTGAAATTGCCTGCAATGATTGCTTATTTTGTGGTCGGTTTAATACTTGGCCCTCATCTCGTTGGTGTGCTTCCTGATTCAGAGTCTAGTCGACATTTTGCGGAGTTTGGTATCGTATTTTTGATGTTCAGTATTGGGCTCGAATTTAGCTTGCCTAAACTTTACTCTATGAGAAATATCCTTTTTGGCTTAGGTGGAGCACAAGTACTTATTACATTGTTTGCCTCTATTAGTGTTGCATGGTGGTTAGGACTTCACCTAAATTCAGCATTTGTCATTGGTAGTGCCTTTACTATGTCATCAACAGCGATTGTTTCAAAAATCTTAATGGAACGTGTTGATTTAAATTCAAGACATGGTCGATTAGCGATTGGTATTTTGCTTTTTCAAGATATAGCTGTTATTCCCATTCTCATTCTAATTCCAGCACTTGGTGCCTCATCGAGTGATATTGGCACCATATTTCTCATGTCACTTTTAAAAGCGATTTTTTTGTTCGCCATGCTTTTTAAATTCGGCAGGCCTTTAATGAATTCTTGGTTTGCTGTAGTAGCAAACCAAAGGTCGCGAGAACTTTTTATTATGAATGTGTTGATGATTACGCTTCTATTTTCTTTTGCAACCAAAATGGCTGGACTATCTTATGGTATCGGGGCATTTATGGCAGGCATGCTCATTTCTGAAACGCGCTATCGCTACCAGGTTGAATCAGATATTGCAGCGTTTAGAGATATCTTATTAGGGTTATTCTTTATTAGCGTGGGGATGTTGCTTAATCTTCATCAGATTGCATCAAACATCGGCTTTGTCATTTTAATTACTTTTGGATTTATTTTATTCAAAGCTTTTGTCATCACATTACTTACTCGATTATTTAATTATGAAATTGGTGTCGGCATAAGAACAGGCCTTATTTTGGCGCAAGCTGGTGAGTTTAGTTTTGTGATTCTCGCACTCGCAAGAGAAGAACACGTCATTGGAGCTCACGCGTTCCAAATTATTCTAGCTGCTTCATTATTCTCAATGATGTTAGCTCCATTTATTATTCAGTATAACGGCCGTATAGCTCGGTATTTATCGAAAAGCTACAACCGAAATAGTGCAGATACAGTCGAAGCAATTCAATCTGTAGGCCGAACTTTAAAGGGGCATGTAATCTTATGCGGCTATGGCAGAAGCGGACAATACCTAGGACGATTTTTAAAGGAAGAAAACATTCCTTTTATTGCGATTGATATTGACCCAAGTCGAGTGAGTGATGCGTCAGCTGGTGGTGAGCATGTGATGTATGGCGATGCAAGCCGAAGAGTTGTTTTAGAAGCTGCAGGAATTAAAACGGCAAAAGCACTCGTGATTAGCTATTCAGATTTTAGAGCTTCTATGAAGGTGCTTCATGTGATTCAAGATACCTATAAAGATATACCTGTCATTGTTCGGACGCTTGATGATACGCATATGGATGAAATTAGAAACGCAGGAGCTAGTGAGGTTGTGCCAGAAATTTTAGAAGGCAGTTTAATGTTAGCCTCTCATGCGCTTGTTGTATTAGGAGTGCCACTCAATCGAGTTGTAAAGCGTATACGTTTATTTAGAGAAGAGCGTTACAAAATGTTTAGAGGTTACTTTGGTGGTATGTCAGATGCCGAAGCTGAGGTTATTGAGCCACAATTGAGACTTCATGCAATTGAAATTAATGAAAAATCACATGTACTTTCATGGCAGCTTATTCAGATTCCATTTGCAATGTTTAATGTCGAGCTTAAGTATTTGAGACGCCCTAACATGTTGGAGGATATAGAACCAAGAAACGATATTGTTTTGTCTTCTGGTGATGTGCTCGTTATATTAGGTAACGTAGACAAACTTAATGCATTAGAAAAATATATACTGACTGGCAAATAAAGCATGACAAAAAAAGTTGTTGTGATTGGCGGCGGTATTGTGGGATGCATAACATCATTTTTTCTTATTGAAAAAGGTTACGACGTTAGTCTGGTTGATCAAAGCGCCATTGGTCAAGAAGCCTCATGGGCCGGGGCTGGTATTCTTTCACCATTATTACCTTGGCATTATCAAGATAGTGTTAATCAACTATGTTTTGGAAGTGCAGATTTTTATCGTCAACTTTCAAATACGTTAAAAAAAGATACAGGCATTGATCCGGAATGGACTGAGTCTGGGATGTTAATTTTTTCTGCTACAAATCAAGATAAGGCAATCGATTGGTGTCAAAAAAATCATACTGAAATTCAGGAGACAGAAGATAAATGCTTACTTCTTCCACGAGTAGCTCAAATTAGAAACCCTCGTTTGTTAAAAGCCTTAAAAACATATTTAACTAATAATAATGTTGTGATGATAGAGAATCAAAGAGTAAACCCTATGACTGATTCAAGTAATTCTATTCATCATCTTCAAACTGAAAAAGGCATTAATCTAGAAGCTGACTATTATGTGGTCGCTTCAGGCGCTTGGAGTTCATTTGTATTAAATGAAATTGACGCGCCCAAGATTAAACCTATCAGAGGACAGCTCATTCAATATCCGGCAATACAAGAAAAATTATCAAACATACTTTATAAAGATGATTTTTATCTAGTACAAAGACAAGATGGTGTTGTTCTTGCAGGGAGCACCTCAGAAGATGTTGGTTTTGATAAAGGGGTTACAGAGTCTGCAAGACTCTCTCTTCAAAACAAAGCTGAAGAATTAATGCCCATGTTAAAAAAATATAATATTCAAAATCAATGGAGTGGGTTAAGACCTGGCTCTCAGGGTAATATCCCTACAATTGAGAAGCATCCTAAGTACAATAATGTATACTTAAATACAGGTCACTATCGTTATGGATTGACGATGGCTCCAAGGGCAGCAAAAATAATTACTGATTTAATAACCTCACATGGATAAGTACGATGCGCTTGAATATTTTTATATCTTTTTTTCTGTTTTTAGTAAGCCTTACTGCTTTGGCAATTGAAGAGCCAGCATATGTGAGCATTGAAAAAAAAGATGCTTTTGAAATTAGAGAGTATCAGCCCAAATTAATTGCACAAGTTTTAGTCAATGGCACATTTGATAACGCATCCAGTAAAGGATTTCGCTTATTAGCTGATTTTATTTTTGGAAACAACAAGACTAATGATGGATCTAAAAAGATTGAAATGACAGCTCCGGTAGTAAGTCGCGATGCTTCAGAAAAAATTGAAATGACTGCGCCAGTTTTGTCAGAAGAAGTTGAAAAAGGTTGGTATATTAGTTTCAATATGCCCAAGCAATTCACAAAAGAAACGCTCCCTATACCAAATAATTCAGAAGTAAAAATTATAGAAATGCCTGCAGAAAAATATGCTGTGATTACATTTTCAGGTTTAGTGCGTGAAAAGAAATACGCTGAAATGTTAAATCTACTTAATTTAGAAATGAAAAAAAGAAATTTAGAACCAAAAGGTCCGGTAATACTCGCACGTTATAACCCACCTTGGACATTGCCATTTTTGAGAAGAAATGAGTTGATGTTTAGATTTGAATAATTAATTATATTGACTGGATCATAAATTATGAAACCAAATAAATTTAGTAAACTAGCTCAAAAAAGTCTTACATTAACTGCACAGATTGTTTTAATTGTTATTGCTGTAGCAACAATTTTTGCAGTAGTTCAAGAGATCGGACATATATGGGAAGCCGGTTCGGTCGCAGTTGGCGATCTTCTTATGCTTTTCTTATATCTAGAAGTGATGTCGATGCTAAATCATTATTTAGGATCAGGAAACCTGCCAGTTCGCTATCCTTTATATATTGGCATTATTGCACTAGCACGTTTTTTAGTTTTAGATATCAAAGACATCGATGCGTTTAAAATGTTTGCGATATCGGGATCCATATTGCTTATAGCAGCTGCTATATTGATTGTTCGATATGGACATGTCCGCTACCCTTATTCTGAAGACAATTAAGTTTTTTGTTTTAATTGGACAGAAAAAGGACGGCGCTTTTATTTCTTTGCTTTAGCTACCCTTTTAGTTTTAGACTTAACCTCTCGTTTATAAAGCCCAGAGCGTCCTCCAGACTTTTCCACTAAGTGGATATTTGAGATCACCATCGTACGGTCTACTGCTTTCACCATATCATAGATGGTGAGGAGGGCAATACTGACAGCCGAAAGGGCTTCCATTTCCAGACCTGTTTGCGCAAAGCACTCACAAGACGATTGGCATGTAATAGTATTATTTTTTTTGTTAATACTAAAGTCGATATCAATCTTAGTAAGACTTATAGTGTGACAAAGCGGAATGAGTTCCCAAGTTTTTTTCGCCGCTTGAATACCAGCGATTCTAGCTGTATTGAGCACATCGCCTTTTTTAATCAAATTATTTTCAATTAGTTTTAAGGTATCTTTATTTAATTGAATTGAGCCTTCAGCAATAGCTTTTCTATGTGAGAGAGCTTTATCAGTAATATCGACAAGTTGCGCATCACCTTTTTTATTGATATGTGTTAATTTTTTCATATTGTAGATTCTTAATTGTTACAAAAGCTAAGTGAAGCCAAAGATTAATGAAGGTATCATATCAATAATGAAATTGAAATTAACTCTTTTATTAAGCTTTTTTTGGTGTTTTATAACCATGGCGAATGAGCTCCCTGATTTAGGGGATTCATCCCAATTGATTCTTTCTGTCAAAGAAGAACAAGCGACTGCGCGTGAAATTTTAAAAGAAGTCGCTGAAAGTCCAGAAATTGTTCATGACGTTGAAGTGATTGATTACCTAAAAAATTTAGGCGACAGATTGGTTGCATATAGCCCTAACAAAAGGCAGCAATTTAATTTTTTTGTAGTTGAGGATAACTCGATCAATGCGTTTGCAATGATAGGCGGCGTGATTGGAGTCCATACAGGATTGCTATTAGCTGCAAACAATGAATCTGAAGTTGCAAGTGTATTAGGCCACGAAATAGCCCACGTGACTCAAAGACACCTGACACGTATGATTGCCCAACAAAAAAATGACAGCCTTAAAACAATTGCTGGATTAGCGCTTGCTCTTTTAGTTTCTCGTGCAAATCCTCAGCTTTCAGCAGGTACAATGACAGCAGCATCAGCTATGGGTGTTCAAAAAGAACTAGATTACACGCGAGATCATGAAAAAGAAGCAGATCGAGTCGGATTCCAAATATTAAGTGATGCTGGTTTTGATGGGCGCTCAATGGTGTCGTTTTTTAATTCCCTTCAAAGAGGAACAAGATTTTCTGAAGGGGCATCACCGAGCTTCCTAAGAACTCACCCGATTACAACTGAACGTATTGCTGATATTGCAAATCGAGTGAAAGAAACGCCTTATCGACAAATTCCCGACAATCCTGATTTTATGTTTATTAAATCAAAATTGAGAGCAATGAATGGAACGCCACAATCTGAAATCGATGAGTTTGAGGGAAGCATTAAGGATAAACGTTATATCAGTGAATCTGCCGAACGTTACGGTTTGGCAATAGCTTACATGAGAAAAAATGATTTTATAAAGGCCCGACATGAAGTTGAATGGTTAAAAATAAACGCTAAGAGAAGTGCACTTATTGAAACGCTCGCATGTAAGCTGGAAGTTGCAACAAATCAGTCTAGCCAGGCTCTTAATCAATATACAAAAGCACTTAACATTTATCCTAATTATCGTGCACTGATTTATGGATTAGCAGAACATTATTTAATGATGAATGACCCAGATAAATCTATAAAACTGATCAATGAAAAATTAAATCTTTATCCTGATGATAGTTACTTTTATGAATTAATTTCGAGGGCTTATGCAAAAGAAGGTAAAGAGCTTCTTCAATATCAAGCTCAATCAGAAGCTTATTATCGTAAATTTAATTTGCCTCAAGCTATTCAGCAAATGGAAATGGCAGTGAAATCGAAAGACGGTAATTTTTATCAAAAATCGATCGTGGAATCTCGCTTAAAACAATTGAAATTTGAATATGCTAATGATCGAGGTAAAGATAAAAAATAAGTCTTTTTAAGGCTTAAATACTTTGATAAGTAAAATATATCATAAATATAATAACAATTGATTATACATATTAAAGTGACCTGCCTATAATGATTTTCTTTTAACCAACCAAAGAAGGAGAAAACGATGTCTTCATTAGTTAATACTGAAGTTAAACCGTTTAAAGCAACAGCGTTTCACAATGGCAAGTTTATTGATGTCACAGAAGCAAATCTTAAGGGTAAATGGTCAGTGGTGATTTTCATGCCAGCGGCTTTTACTTTTAATTGCCCAACAGAAGTAGAAGATGCTGCTGATCATTACGCAGAATTTCAAAAAGCAGGCGCAGAAGTTTATATCGTGACGACTGACACACATTTTTCTCACAAGGTATGGCATGAAACGTCACCTGCTGTGGGCAAATCTAAGTTTCCATTAATAGGTGACCCTACTCATCAATTAACTCGTGCTTTCGAAGTTCATATTGATGAAGAAGGTCTTGCTTTACGTGGCACTTTTATTATCAATCCAAAAGGTGAAATTAAAACCATGGAAGTGCATGACAATGCGATCGCTCGTGATGTTAAAGAAACATTACGTAAGCTCAAAGCCGCACAATATGTGGCTAATAATCCAGGCCAAGTATGTCCAGCTAAATGGCAAGAAGGCGCTAAAACAATAGCTCCATCCCTCGATCTCGTAGGTAAGATCTAACACCAAAATATGAACCCCAGGCCCTAAGGGCCTGGGTCTTTCATAAACACTTTTAGGTAAATCAATGGCGCTAGATATAACAATTAAAAATCAATTACAAGATTACATGGCTAGACTTGTCTATCCAATTAAACTGCTGGCAAATGTTGACGAGTCCGCATCATCTCAAGAAATGCTAGAGATGTTAGAGGAAGTTGCTTCTTTGTCTGAAAAAATAACTTTAAATAGGGAAATAGAAGCTTCCAAAAGAATTCCATCTTTTGAAGTGAATCGCGAAACAGAACTTACCGGTATAACATTCGCAGGCATTCCCTCAGGACATGAATTTACCTCATTTGTATTAGCCTTACTTCAGGCTGGAGGACATCCATTAAAGATAGATGCTGAAAAAGTAGAGCAAATTAAGAACATTCAAGGTAAGTTTCATTTTGAAACTTATATTTCATTGAGTTGCCATAATTGTCCTGATGTTGTTCAGGCATTAAATGCAATGTCTATTATTAATCCCAATATTTCTCACGTCATGATAGATGGCGCATTATTTCAACAAGAAGTTGAAGATAAACAAATTATGGCAGTACCCACTATCTTTCTTAATGGCCAGCCCTTTGGCCAAGGAAGAATGGAGCTTGATGAAATTGTAAACAAGATTGATTCAAGTGCTAGCTTAAAAGAAGCTGAAAAAATTTCCAAAAAAGAAACCTACGATATTTTAATTATCGGTGGCGGACCAGCAGGCGCTTCAGCAGCTATATATAGCGCGAGAAAGGGCATACGAACAGGCATTGTGGCTGAGCGTTTTGGTGGCCAAGTGATGGACACTTTAGGTATAGAAAATTTTATTTCAGTTAAAGCCACAGAAGGACCAAAATTAGTAATGGCCCTTGAGGAGCACGTGAAGGAATACGAAGTTGATATTATGAATTTACAGCGCGCAAAGAGTATTCAAAAAAATGATGAAAATGCTTTGTTTGAAGTAGAGCTAGAAAATGGCGGAAAGGTTAAAAGTAAATCAGTCATAGTTGCAACCGGAGCAAGATGGAAGGAATTAAACATTCCTGGCGAAAAAGAACTCAAAGGCAAGGGTGTAGCTTATTGTCCTCATTGCGATGGACCTTTATTTAAAGGGAAGCATGTTGCAGTGATAGGCGGAGGAAATTCTGGTGTTGAAGCCGCTATCGACCTTGCGAATATAGTAGGCCATGTCACACTTTTTGAATTTGCCCCAGAACTCAAAGCCGACGATATTTTACAAAAAAGACTCTATAGTTTGTCAAATGTAGATGTCATATTAAATGCACAAACATCGGAAATAATTGGTGCTGATAAAGTGACTAGCATGATTTATCTTGACCGAAAAACAAACGAAAAGAAAACAATTGCACTTGAAGGTATTTTTATTCAAATTGGATTATTGCCAAATACTGACTTTGTAAAAAATACGGTAGATCTTTCTAAATTTGGTGAAATTATTATTGATAGCCATGGCCAATCTTCACTGCCAGGCCTATTCGCAGCTGGAGACGTCACCACTGTGCCTTATAAGCAAATTATTATTGCAATGGGAGAAGGCGCCAAGGCTTCTCTAGGAGCTTTTGATTACCTGATTCGCCAATAAGACTAAATTTTATTGGCTGCAATAATTTCTTTAAGCAGGGGCAGGGTAATAGGCCTTTTGTAACTTAAAGACCATTTATCTAAATCTTCCAATATAGAAAATAAATTTGGCATATCTCTTTTTAGGTACTTTAAGCAATAGTCAATAATATCCATGCTAAGTTTCATACCTCTTTCATCGGCGTGCTTGAGGAGCGCTAACTTTTTTTCTTCATCTGAAAGAGCAATAACTTCATAAGTCACCCCCCAAGCAAGTCTTGTTGCTAAATCATCCCTTAATTTCATCTGGAGTGGCGAATAAAGTCCTGTCACTAGCATATTCTGATGAGATTCTTTGCTTCGATTATATGTGTTGAATAACTCGATTTGACCAGATTCATCAAGCAAATGAACGTCATCATGAATGACAAATCCATGATCAGAAGCAATATGAGCTAAATGCGACTTGCCTGATCCTTCGTTACCCCAAAGATATATGAATTGAATAGGCAGATTATGAGAGATGATTTGCTTTAACGTGTGAATCACTTCGATATTGTGACCAACCACAAAATTTTCAAAAGATTGTTTTGGGGTTGGAGATAGAGCCAATAGCATCTGTTTCATATCTATGAGGAAGCTTAATTTAGGTAAAGATAGGCTTAATTATGCACATCTTTAAAATATATTTCGGTTAAAATTTCAATTATAACGACTAACCCAAATGTTTAATGAAAGAGAGTTAATCTTTTGAATAAAGATGATACAAGAAAAGATAGTCAATCCATTACTTATAGAGATGCAGGGGTAGATATTGAAGCTGGAGATGCGCTTGTTGAAAGAATTAAGCCTTTTGCAAAAAAAACTATGCGACCAGAAGTTTTAGGAGGCATTGGAGGCTTCGGATCTTTATTTGAGGTGCCTAAAAAATACAAAGAACCTGTGCTGGTCTCTGGCACAGACGGGGTAGGTACAAAACTTAAATTAGCATTTGAATTAAATAAACATGACACGGTAGGCATTGATTTAGTTGCTATGAGCGTTAACGACATACTAGTTCAGGGGGCTGAGCCTTTATTCTTCCTTGATTATTTTGCATGTGGAAAACTAGACGTAGAAATAGCATCTCAAGTTGTGAAAGGTATTGCAGAAGGTTGCGCTCAGTCAGGATGCGCTCTCGTAGGAGGAGAAACAGCAGAGATGCCAGGTATGTATCCTGAAGGTGAGTACGATTTAGCGGGATTCGCAGTCGGAGTTGTAGAAAAAAGTGAAATCATTAATGGTAAAACAATTCAATTTGGCGATGCAGTCATTGGACTTGCTTCTAGCGGAGCTCATTCAAATGGCTACTCTTTAATTAGAAAAATTATTAGCAATGAAAAAGCTGATTTCCTAGCGCCCTTTGATGGCAAAACATTAAAAGATATCGTCATGGAACCCACTAAGCTTTACGTAAAATCGATTCTCAAGCTTAAAGAGACAGTCAAAATTAAAGGTATGGCCCATATCACGGGCGGCGGAATTACAGAAAATATCCCTCGCATTTTAGAGTCAGACCTAATGGCAGAAATTCAGTCGTCAAGCTGGCCACTACCTAAACTTTTTCAATGGTTACAAGATAAGGGGAATATATCGAGCGCAGAACTTTATCGGACATTTAATTGCGGAATAGGTATGGCTATCGTCATTGATCAAAAAGATGTTGCTCAAGCAAAGCAAATCTTAGAAGAGTCGAACGAGACTGTTTATGAGATAGGTATCATTAGAAAACGTGAAACTAATGAATATCCTACTATGGTGATTTAATCTAAATATGAAAAAATTATTGCCATTTAAACAATGGCTAGCATTTTTTTTATTTTTATTTACTTCATTAGTTTATTCAAAAGAACTCCCCAATATTTTAGAGTTGAAATACGAGCTCACCCAGAATGGAGAGGCATTAGGGACAGTCATTGAAAAATTTGTGATCGACGAGACCGGCAAATATCGTATTGAGAGTGCTACAAAAGGCATAGGACTTTATGCTTTATTTGGAGATCGGGTATTGATCAGTGAAGGCAACATCACATCTGAAGGGTTGAAGCCAAAGCGCTTTGAGCTTCACCAAGGAAGCAATGCAAGCAAAGCCGCAATTGTTGATTTTGATTGGGAAAATCAAATATTAATAAGTCGTTATAAGGGTAGCGAAACAAAAGAAAATATAGAAAATAAAACACAAGATCTTATTAGTTACTTATATCAATTTAATTATGAGAGTTTTGATGAATCTATGATTGAATTTGTAGCAGCAACCGGAAAGAAATATAAAAAATATCAATTTAAAATTATAGATAAAAAAGTAGCACTTTCATCAGCCGATAAGAATTTTGATACTTATTTAGTTCAAAGTCTGGCTGAAAAAGATGGAAAGCCAGAGACTCAAATATGGCTTAACAATAAGGCTTATAAACTACCCATTCGAATTCGCTACCAAGAAAAAAATGGCACAACACTCGAGCAAAATTTAGTACAGACAAATATTGATCTCAATGGACTTTAGCCTAGTAAAAAAATTACTGAAAAGTAACCATATAAAATTCTTATTAGCAATTTTTGTTTCAATCTTAATACATCTTTTTTTGTTGGGCGGCATTGATATATACAACCCATTTTTTATAGAAGATTCTGATAGTCTTAATATTGTTATTGAAAGTCATCTCGAAAGCCCAACCAAGGATCAAGAAGTTTCGAATCAGAAAAAACTTCCCATACCCAAAAAAGAAATTAAGAGAAATAAGCGAATAGATAATAATTTCATTGAAAAAAAAGAGCATTCAAATGATGATTCGAATACGAATTCTGAAATGAATGAGATAAATCAATTTTCTCAAACCAGTGAAAAAAAAGAAATTCAATATAAAAAAGTAGTTATTGATTATGATGTGAGAAGAAGTTTAGATAGCTCCCCAGTGGGAGCTGCAAAAACAACATATCTATTAGAGCAGGATAATCATTACAGCATTCGAAATGAAATTGAAGCCAAAGGATTGGTATCTCTTTTTTATTGGAATAAAGTAGTACAGACAAGCGATGGGATGATAACACCTGATGGTTTAAGGCCAATAAATTACCATTATCAATTTGGTAGCAAGATTGACAATCTAGCAGTCTTTGATTGGGAGTCTAAAAAAATAATTATCACAGTCAATGGCAATAAGAGTGAGGTAGAAATGCAAGAAGGATCACAAGATATGCTAAGTGTCATGTATCAATTTATGTTTGAGCCGCCTTTAACAAAAATGAAACTTTATGTTACTAATGGGAAAAATTATAAGCCATATGATTATGCTTATGTTGGTGATGAAATTATCGAGACGGAAGTTGATAGGATCGAAACTATGCATATAGCGAAATTTAATTACACTAACGAAGAAAGAATTGATCTATGGCTAGCAAAAGATTATAGATTTATCCCAGTAAGGATAAGAAAAACAGAAAAAGATGGAAGTATCTTAGATCAATCCGCTAAAAAAATAGAAACTGAAAGTTTAGGCTCATAAATATGTTAAATCTTGATTTGATCCAGCACTGCGCAAATATTTTAGGTGAAATATTAGATTTTCATGGGCCCGCAGATATGAAATTGAGCAATTATTATAGAGAACATGGTGAGTTAGGACAGAAAGACAGAGGGGAAATCGCTGAATGTATCTATGGTGTTATCAGGCGACTCAGATTTTTAAAGAAAATAAATGAAGACGATAGTAATTTTAAAAAACTAGTGATTGCCTGGCTAATCAAAATTGAAGGAAGAAGTATTCGCGAACTTGAACATGGGCTGAGTAAAGATGAAATTGAGTGGGCTAAATCACTAAAATCAAGAGACACTGAAAACTATACCTGGCCAGAAAAATTAAGCTTGCCGGATTGGCTTTGGGATTTACTAGTGGAGCAATACGGTTTAGATGAAGCAATAGATCTAGGAAGAAGCTTTCTTGAGCCAGCTAAATTAGATATCAGAATTAATACTATAAAAATTAGTCGAGAAGAGCTTATTGAATTACTCGCTAAGGAAATAGTTGATATTGAAGTGATGGCATACTCCCCTTCCGGGATCAGAATACCTCGAGGGACATCATTAAGCAAAAACCCTCTATTTGTAGAAGGGAAAATTGAAGTTCAGGATGAAAGTAGTCAAATACTAAGTTTCACAGTAGATGCAAAAAGGGGGATGATGGTTGCAGATTTTTGTGCTGGGGCAGGAGGCAAAAGTTTAGCAATTGGTGCCATTATGAAAAATACTGGACGAATATATGCCTATGATATTTCAGAAAAAAGAATTATTAACTTGGGTAAGCGATTAAAAAAATCTGGACTATCTAACTTATTTGCACAAAAAATTAAAAATGAAAAAGATGCAAAGCTTAAAAAATTACATGGAAAATTTGATCGAGTACTTGCTGATGTTCCTTGCAGTGGCACTGGAACGTTTAGAAGAAATCCAGATCTGAAATGGAAAAATTCCATTAAGGATTTAGATGAGCTTAATATAAAACAATTAGCCATTCTAGAAGAAGCCAAAAAATTAGTAAAAAAAGAAGGCCGATTAATTTATTCCACTTGTAGTCTTTTAAAGAGAGAAAATGAATCTATTGTTGAAAGTTTTTTAGATAGTAATAAAAATTTTAGAGTCATATCTGTGGATGAGATATTGATAAAAAATCAAATACCTCTTTCTACAGGTAATTTTTTAAAATTGACCCCACATCACCAAAAAACAGACGGTTTCTTTGCTGCAGTGCTTGAGCGCATAGAATAAGAAAATGAAAAATAAAGCAAATTATCAGATTTTAATAGGGGTCTTGGTTGGCTTATCAATCGGACTTTATATCAAATTTAATCCCATAGCCCATGGCAGTGATTCGATCTTATATATAGCTGAGCTTGTCGCAGATATATTTGTGTCCGCTCTAAAAATGATATTGATTCCAGTCATATTCTTTTCAATCTCAGTAGGCATAGCAAATTTAAGCTCACATAAGCAATCATCAAAAATTTGGTCATTAACGTTTCTATTCTTTTTCATTTCTATGGCGCTAGCAATTATTTTAGGGCTTGGATCAATGAACCTATTCCAGCCTGGGCGGGGTATGTCTTTATCTATATTTAGTGAGCAACTAAATAACTTTCATCAAGCTCCAATAAATCTAACTCTTTTTACCAAACAGTTTTTTGGCAGTTTTTTTGTTAATCCACTAAAAGCAATGGTTGAAGGAAATATTTTAGGAGTTATTACATTTTCAATGCTGGTAGGATTTGCAATCGCCAGGGGTGGAAAAGAGTTTGTTGATGTCAAAAAAATATTTAATGGCCTATTAGGCATCACCATGAAAATAGTTTCTTGGATTGTTCGATTTTCACCATATGGTGTCTCAGCCTTGATTATTAAACTTGTTACTCAGCAATCACCTGATTTATTTCTAGCTCTGTCAAAATTTATTATGGTCATTATTGGGATGACACTTTTTCATGGAATAGTAGTTTTACCTTTATTGCTTTATTTTTTTACAAAAATAAATCTTTTTGTATTATGGCAAGGAGCTCGAGAAGCAATCATGACTGCTTTTGCAACGAGCTCAAGTAGTGCAACTATTCCTGTTACCTTGAGTGCAGTTGAGAAAAATTTAAAGGTTAAGCCAGATATTGCTAGATTTGTTATACCCATTGGAGCAACTATGAATATGGATGGCACGGCACTTTACGAAGCTTCAGCTGCTTTATTTGTTGCAAATCTTTCTGGTATTGACTTAGCAATAGGTCAGCAACTTATTATTTTTTGTACTGCTATGATAGGAGCGATCGGCGCTCCAGGTATTCCAAGTGCTGGCATGGTTACTATGGCCATGGTATTGCAATCTGTTGGACTTCCTTTAGAAGCGCTTGCTATTTTATTGCCGATTGATCGGCTGCTTGATACATTTCGAACCGCAGTAAATGTAGAGGGAGATATTGTCGTAAGTTTAATTGTACAAAAATTAATTCGACACAATTAATTTTTATATGTTAAGTCCTTGAACACAGATTTAATTTTGTCCCATTCAAAAAAAGGGCCTGGATCAGTCTTTCGAGATGGCGCAATATCTGAATGTCCCGCAATTCCTTTGACAGGATAATGATTGACTATACTTTGAATTAATTCTTGTAGACATCTATATTGCTCAGGCTCGAAAGCCTCATAGTCACTGCCTTCCAGTTCAATCCCAATTGAAAAATCATTGCAATTATTTTCTTGGTTCCAGGAGGATTCCCCAGCATGCCAGGCTCGATCTAAGCATGATACAAATTGAATAAGTGATCCGCTTCTTCTAATTAAAAAATGTGAGGATACTTTAAGATTTGAAATAGATTTAAAGTATTCATGATTATCAGGATTAAGTTTATTTGTAAATAAATCAATAATATTATCTCCTCCATAAATTCCAGGTGGGAGACTAATGTTATGGATTACAATTAAACTAATATTTGACTTGTTCGGACGATTGTCAAAGTTAGGCGAGAATATAACCTCCGCCTTATTTGCAAAACCAGAACTGTCTATTGATATAGATGTAAGCATTGTTAATTTAAGTAATATTTACATTTAAAGGATTGAAATGATTTTTTTAAATTTATGTTTCATGTTACTAGTTATTTTAGTCTCAGCGGAGATATTTACCAACGCACTTGAGCATCTGGGCGAGAAATTAAAAATATCTGAAGGTGTGACGGGGTCTATTTTCGCTGCCATTGGAACTGCCCTTCCTGAAACATTAGTACCATTATTGGCTTTAATGTCTAACCATGAAAATCAGACAATCAATGAAGAAGTTGGTGTTGGAGCTATTTTAGGAGCCCCTTTGATGCTTTCAACATTAACTTTATTCCTAATGGCATTCTCTGTTTTAAAGCATCGCGGTCTTCAAGGCCATTTAAAACCAGAAAAAACAGGACTTATCAGAGATTTAGATTTCTTTATTATTTCTTTTCTATTCGCAGGTGCAGCATTATTCATTCCTCATTCATCAGCACTCGCTAGGGATTTAATTGGATTTATTATGATTTTTTCATATTTTATTTATTTATTATTAACTATTCGTGCTTCTAAAAAACTTGTAGAGGTGGGCCATGCTACAGAAGCCTCAAGCCCAATGTTTTTAGAAAAAATCGGACTTCCTAACAACTATATGATTATCTCTATTCAGTTATTACTTGGATTAATACTTTTAATTTACGGAGCGAAAGGTTTTATTGTTGGAGTTGAAGAAGCTTCCTCTTTAATGGGGATTTCGACATTAATTTTATCGATGTTAATTATTCCAATTGCAACTGAATTGCCTGAAAAAATAAATAGTATTTTATGGGTTAGGAAAGGTAAAGATACTCTTGCATTTGGTAATGTGACAGGAGCAATGGTTTTTCAAGGAACTCTTCTCCCAGCCATAGGGATCATCTTGACTCCATGGGCGCCTAGAAAAGAAATTTATTTAAGTATTTTAATTACATTGATTTCAGCTATATGGATTAGATTTTTGATTCAAAGATCTAATATTAAGGTATGGCATTTAGGGATCAACGGCGCTCTTTATCTAACATATCTATTCTTCACTCTTTTTTAATTTTTTTATCTGTGAAGAAAAAATTTCCACCACTTATACGTCTTTATGGCTCATTGATCTATGAATTATTTGCACTGATCCCGTTATGGATGGTAGCAGGATTCTTCTTCATATTTCTCTTTGATGGGTTCTTTGGCGAATATCAAAGATTGATTTTCCAGATTTATTTATGGCTCATCTCAGGGGTATATCTTACGTATTGCTGGTCAACCTCTGGCCAAACCCTAGCTATGAGGGCGTGGAATTTGAAAATAATATCTTCACGAGGGCAGCTAACAAAAAAATTAGCGTGGGCACGTTATTTTTTTGCAACCATCAGCGCTTTGATAGGAGCCATGGGTTTTATATGGGCACTCACTAATAAAAAAAATGTATATCTTCATGATCAAATTTTAAATAATTATTTTATTGATGTTCGGTTCTATAAATCATCATCACACCAATTGAAAAGAAAATAAGAGTAGGAATCACCGCACAGGAAAGGGGCTGCCAATCATTAAGAAGTCCAACATATCTAAAAGATGAATTCATGATTTGATAAAAAATACCAATTAATATCCCTAAGAAAATTTTTACATTTTTACCGCCTGAACGCTCTTGAAAAAATCCAAATGGAATCGCAAATAAAACCATTGCTATTGAAGCTAATGGATAGATTAATTTTTCCCATAAAGCTACTTCGTACCGTGTAACTTTTTGTTTATTATGTTTTAAATATTTAATGAAATGCACCAGACTCATTGATGACATTTTTTCTGGGGATATAAGCAAAACATTCATCATCTCAGGCTTAATAAGTGATTGCCAATTTGCACTTTTAAGTGAATTTGTTGAAATCTTTCCTTGATCAAAAATTGTTTGATTGATGTCATCAAGCTTCCATTCAGAACCTTTAAAACTCCCTTTTTTTGCATTAGTTATTGTTCTTAAATGAAAGGTTTTATCAAATTCATATATATGAATATCAGATAAGCTTGAATCTGGTAGAACATGTTCAACATTGATAAAGCTATTACTGTCTTTTATCCATAAGCCAGATTTGAATTCTTGCGTGACAATTTTATCTTTGGCTATAATTTTTATCTCTTGAGCTCTTTTTTCAGTAATAGGTGTTACAAGATCTCCTACAGCAAAAGTAAATAGAGTGAAGAAAAGCCCAGTAAAAGAGAGCGTAAATGCTATGCGCTTTATTGAGTAGCCGCTTGAGCGAATAACTGTAAATTCAGAATTCTCAGATAGTTGGCCCATGGCATACATCGACCCAATAAGGACCGCGATAGGAACGATTTCATAAACGTGCCCTGGAATACTAAGCGCAACGTAACTAAAGACAGTAAGTAAGTTATATGCCCCCTTGCCTAAATCATTCATTTCCTGAATGAAATCAAAAAATGTAAATATACCAATGAGCCCGATCATGATCCAGAAAATAGGTATAGCAACTTCTAAATTAAGATATCGATTTAAAATTTTCATTTACTTTTAACAATACCTTTTAGACTAAATAATGGCTGATTCATGGATCTTCTGTATGTAAGATAAATAGTCGCAAATAAAAAAATAAGATGAATTGGCCAAAAACCAATTACTACGTTTACTTTTTTAAGAGTGATGAGTGTATTCATAATAGCGAGCAGATTGTTGTAAATGATAAAAATTAGTACAGCAAAAATAATATTTAAAGATCTTCCTGCTCGGGGATTTGTAAAGCTAAGAGGTATAGCTAAAAAAACCAAAAGCATACATGCGATAGGGGAGGCGATTCGCCATTGAAACTCTAAGCGATCTTCGAGTGTGTTCGATTTCACTACCTCAGAAAGTTTTTTGCTATCAATACTTTCTGTATAAGGCTCAACTGGTTGCTGAGCTGTTAATATTCCGTATTGGTCAAACTCTGTTGTAGAGAATTCTTTTGAGTTTGGAACGCCTTCATATCTTCGGCCTTTTTGCAGGATTACATAATTATCACCCTTGTTTGAAATCTCACGGTGACCATTATTGGCAATCACAACACCTAGCTTGTTATGCTGTTTTGTTTGCACAAATATGTTCTTCACAGCACTCCCTAGCTCATCAAAGCTTTCAACATAAAATACACGGTCAGAACTTTTTGACTCTTTAAATGTCCCTGGATTAAGTGTCGATAATTCATCTCGACTTTTTAATTGACTCTTGTATTGATCGGCTGTTCTTACTGCCCACGGATTCAAAAAAAGAGAAAGAAAAGCAACCATAATGACAGCTGGCATAGCAAATGAAGTGATTGGCTTAATAATTTTTGCAAGACTCATGCCCGAACTTAACCAGATAATCATTTCATGATCTCTATACCATCTTGAAAGTGTGAGTAGAACAGCTAGAAAAACAGATAGAGATAATAACAGCGGAGAATATTTGATAAGGTTTAGCCCTAGTATAGTTTTTATAGAGTCATTGGGGATATAGCCCTTAGTTGCAAATCTAAGATAAACTGTAATTCTTTGGGCCATAACTATACTTATAAGTATTAAAAGCGCCGTAATTGAATTAGTGAGTAGTTCTTTTTTTAACGAAGTTTTAAATAACATAGAGTGATTTTTTTCGCTTTTAAAATTCGAGAATATTTAAGGAATATATATGAAATTTAGCATAAAAACAGATGCACTGGAAAAACAACGTTCAGATGTATTGGTCATTGGAGTGTACGACTCGCTTAAGGTTGTATATGACAAATCCCTTTTAAGTATGTCTTCAATCAATCATATTTCTACTATTTTGAAACATGGTGATATGAGCGGAAAAATCGGGTCTTCACTTATTTTATATAGCATTCCTGGAATAAAAATTCCAAAAATACTCCTTATAGGTTTAGGCAAAGAAAAAGAGCTTTATGGGAATAAATATCGCTCAGCAATTAGAGCCATGATGCAGGCCCTTAAGAAAATGGATGCCAAGACCATAACCTCTCATTTGCAAATTGTGGCAGTTCAAGAAGAAAATATTGCATGGAATATTGAACATTTTGTTAATGAGGTGATGGATACAAATTACGAATTCACAGAGCTTAAAACAATCAATAAAAAAATTAAGAAGAGCCTTGAGTTTTTTGTGACTGTGGACAAAAAACATCAAAAAGTAGCAGAAAATGCAGTAAAAAAATCTTTTGCACTTGCCACAGGGATTGAGTTTACAAAAACACTTGGTAATCTTCCACCCAATATTTGTACGCCAACTTATTTGGGCAAGAAAGCGCAAGAGCTTGGAAAAGATCATGGTATCAAAGTTGAAGTTTTAGATCAGAAACAAATTGAAAAGTTAAAAATGGGCTCTTTCCTTGGCGTTGCTAAAGGTAGTAGACAGCCCCCCAAATTTATTGTGCTGCAGCATAATAAAGGCAAAAAAAATCAAAAACCTATTGTTTTAGTAGGCAAGGGCATTACCTTTGATGCGGGTGGCATATCGATTAAGCCCGCGGGTGATATGGACGAAATGAAATATGATATGTGTGGGGCTGCTAGTGTCCTTGGCACTTTCAAGACAATTGGTTTATTAAATCTGCCCATGAATATCATTGGAATAATACCAACGTGTGAAAATCTTCCTGATGGCTTAGCATTAAAGCCTGGAGATATTCTAACTAGCATGTCAGGCCAGACAATTGAAGTATTAAATACTGATGCTGAGGGAAGATTAATTTTATGTGACGCACTAACTTATGCGGAGAAGTTTAATCCAGAAGTAGTAATTGATATTGCAACTCTTACTGGCGCATGTGTCATTGCGCTTGGACATCATGCTTCAGGTTTATACAGTAATGACGATAAGCTAGCAAAAGATCTTGAGTCAGCAGGTCAAATATCTATGGATCGCGCATGGCATATGCCTTTATGGGAAGATTATCAATCTCAATTGGATAGTAATTTTGCAGATATGGCTAATATTGGCGGAAGAGCTGGAGGTAGCATTACAGCTGCTTGTTTCTTATCTAGGTTTACAAAAAAATATAAATGGGCTCATTTAGATATTGCAGGAACTGCTTGGAAGTCAGGAAAAGCAAAAGGCGCCACAGGAAGGCCTGTTGGATTATTAATGCATTATATTTTAAGTAAACTGCATTAAATTTTATGACCTATATAGACTTTTATTTTAATGTTGAAAATAAACTGAATAAAATTTATGAAATCATAGAGAAAGAAATTTTTCGTAAAAGAAAAATGTTTGTAGCAGTAAATGATCTAAGCAGTGCTGAGGCATTGAGTAATTTTCTTTATACTCATTCAACTAGTTCATTTTTACCTCATACCATAGGCAGCTATGAAAAGAGCATACCTATTCATATTGACTGGGAGCATAAGCCTAACTCTGATGATTTTATTATTAATTTAAAGCCTGATGTTTCACCTCTTTTTTCAAGATATTTAAGGCTTATTGAGATTGTTTCACATGAAGAAGAAGACAAGAAAATGGCTAGAGAGCGGCTTAAATTCTACCGTGATCGTGGTTATGAAATTCAGTTAATTGATGCGATTAAGGAAATGTAATTAGCGGATTAGTTCGTTATAGCGAGCAGCATCTAAAAAAAGTTCTTTGTTACTTGTATCATCCAAAGAATGAATTTTACAAATCCAATTTTCATAAGGCTGATCATTAATTACCTCAGGTGATTTGCTGATAATAGGATTAATCTCAGTAATTAAACCATTTAATGGACCAATTAAATCAGAAGCAGTTTTGACAGACTCAACTACACCAAAAGCTACATCTCTTAAAATTTGGGTTTGTATTGCAGGCAGTTCTACAAAAACGATATCACCCAAAAGATCTTGCGCGTAATTAGTAATACCAATTTCGTAAGTCGACTCACCAAGAGATTTAATCCATAGGTGTTCAGATGTGTAAATAAGCGTATTAGGCGTGTTCATAATAAAAAGACCAACAGTAATTTATGTTTAAATACATTAAGTTAATGACAAATATGATTTTATTGTTTATTATCGCGTAAATTTAGAATGAATAGGAGATTTCCGAGTGAGAGAACGTATTAGACTTTTTTTCATCCTAAGTATCACTTTCTTCCTTACATTAGCCTCAATATCAGCTGAAGCAAATCAAACAAGATCTAAAAAACCCACAAAATCTGAATTAGCTCGCATATCAGCAGCAGATAATAAAACAAACAAAGATGGCCTTTTAAGAGTGGCATCTTCAAACGCTCTTATTGTGAACCAAAATACAGGTGAAGTTATTTACGCTAAAGATACTGATGCCCAAACCTCTATTGCATCCGTTACTAAACTCATGACGGCTATGGTCACTTTAGATGCGAAACTTCCTATGGATGAAGAGATCATGATCACTGATGAGGATGTTGATACATTAAAAAATTCAAGCTCAAAATTACCCGTAGGTACAATATTGCCTCGATCAGAAATGCTCAAAATTGCTTTGATTGCTTCTGATAATCGTGCGGCCGCTGCGCTTGGTAGAAATTATCCGACAGGGAAAGCTGGCTTTGTAAATGCTATGAATATTAAAGCATTACAACTTGATATGATACGAAGTGAATTTGCAGATCCTACAGGGCTTAATAATCATAATATGTCTACTGCTGAAGATCTGGTTAAGATGGTAAAGGCTGCCTATCAATATCCTGAAATTCGTGAAATTACAACTACAGCTTCATATGAAGCATATGTTAAAGGACATCGCGCACCGGTAAATTTTAATAATACAAATGGATTAGTCAGAAAGAGTGATTGGATTATTGGCCTATCAAAAACAGGTTTTATTCAAGAAGCAGGCAAGTGCCTTGTAATGCAAGCTATGATTAGCGGCCAACCTATGATTATCGTACTTCTTAAGTCCTATGGAAGTGCTACTCGAACTGCAGATGCAAATAGAATTCGCAAATGGATTGAAAAAACTTCTTCAATTTCTTACTCAAATCAACTCAAACAAAATAGTTAAATCTTTTTAGCTTTTATTGTTTTCTTTTTTGCCGAAGATTTTTTAGTAGCTACTTTTTTTACAGTTGCTTTTTTGGCAGCTTTTTTCTTCTTACCTTTGCCTGAAGCTTCTTTGCTACTTATAAGTATTAAAGCTTCTTCCAAAGTAATTTTTTCTATATCTTGATCTTTTGGAAGAGTAACCTTGGTCGAACCTTTTTGAAGATATATGCCATAGCGACCATTAAAAATTTCAACAGAAAGATTTTCCTCAGGATCATTACCTAAAGATCTTAAAGGTGCATTTTTGGCGATAGCTTCTGCAATAAGCTCAAGACCTCGATCAAGCGTAACATCAAAAATAGATTCAGATCTTGGAATTGATTTAAATTTCCCATCATAATTTACGTAAGGACCAAAGCGACCAATATTAACGATAATTTTTTTCCCTGTTTCAGGATGGAGACCCAGCTCTTTAGGTAATGATAAAAGTTTTAATGCCGTGTCTTCATTTAAATCACTTAATGAAATTTCTTTAGGAACGCTGACACGCTTAGGTTTCTTTTTACTATCCTCTTCTTGGACGCCTACCTGAAGATAGGGACCATAAGGCCCTACTAATAAAAGGACATCTTTTCCAGTCTCGGTATCTTTACATACAAGTACAGGTTCATTCGGAGTATTTGCATCACCATTTACATTTCTTGTGTAATCACAATCTGGATAACCTGAGCATCCAATAAATTTACCCCGTCTTCCTAGTCTTGAGAACAAAGGCTTGCTACATTTAGGACAGTCTTCATTGATTGCTTCTTGAGTAATCTCAGCTCGATCAATATTTGATTTCTCAATAATTGTTTTATTAAAGTCATCCCAAAAACTTTTAAGAAGTGGAACCCATTCTTTATTATTTTCAGCAATTTCATCTAAAGAGCTTTCAAGCCCAGCGGTAAAATCATAATCAACGTAACGTGTAAAGTGCTCAGTAAGAAATTTATTAACAACTCGACCTACATCGGTGGGCATAAATCTTTTCTTATCAAGAATCACATATTCTCTATCTTGAAGAGTAGAAATAATACTCGCATAGGTAGATGGTCTTCCAATGCCATATTCTTCTAAAGATTTTACTAAGCTGGCTTCTGAGTATCTTGGTGGAGGCTCAGTAAAATGTTGGTCACCATATATTTTATCGACAGTTAAAATTTCTCCAGTTTCGAGAGGGGGAAGTTTAAGAGAATCTTCATCTTCATTGGAAGCGTCATCCAAACTTTCTGTGTAAATAGCTATAAAACCGGGGAATATGAGTGTCTGTCCAGTTGCCCTAAATAAATTAGCTTCGGATCCAATAGCAAGATCAACACTGACAGCATCAAATTTCGCTGGTGTCATTTGGCTTGCTAAGGAGCGCTTCCAAATCATTTCATACAATTTAAATTGTTCAGGAGATAACTTACCTATTAAACTTTGAGGTGTTCTACTTATATCAGTAGGCCTAATGGCCTCATGCGCTTCTTGAGCATTTTTTGATTTTGTCTTATAAAAAATAGGTGCATTGGGCAAGTAATCTGCATCAAAATTTGACTTGATATAGCCTCTAATTTGGGTCATCGCTTCATTTGAAAGCGTAAGTGAATCTGTTCTCATATAGCTAATTAAACCGACTGTGCCACTTCCAATATCAACACCTTCATAGAGCTGTTGAGCAATTCTCATGGCTCGACTCGTCGTAAAGCCTAGTTTGCGAACAGATTCTTGTTGGAGTGTTGAGGTAGTAAAAGGAGGGGCTGGATTTCGTGTCCTTTGTTTTTTCTCAACTCGCGTTACTTTTGTCTTACCTGCGCTTTCTAAAAGCAATTTGCCAACAACAGATTCGTGGTTTTCTTTTGAAGTGATAGTAAATTGCTCTACTTTTTTATTGTCGATCTGAATAAGCTTGGCTTGAAATTTATTCTTAGCTTTAATGGAATCTAAATGAATCGTCCAATACTCTTGACTGATAAACTTTTCAATTTCAATCTCACGTTCAATAATAAGTCTCAGTGCTGGACTTTGAACTCTTCCAGCTGATAATCCCCTTCTAATTTTTTTCCAAAGCAGAGGGGACAAGTTAAACCCAACAAGGTAATCAAGGGCTCTTCTCGCTTGCTGAGCATTAACAAGAGGCATAGAAATGTCACGAGGATGTTCAATAGCGTATTCAATTGCAGATTTTGTTATTTCTTGAAAAATAACGCGTTTAATTAACTTGTCTTTAGTTAATTTTTTTTCATTGAGTATTTCTAAGATGTGCCATGAAATAGCTTCGCCTTCCCGGTCTGGATCGGTAGCTAGATAAACTTCATCAGATTTTTTGACTGCTCTGGCAATTTCATCAACATGCCTTGAGTTTCGCTCAATGATTGCATAGTTCATTTTGAAATTGTTATCTGTTTCGACAGCACCTGTCTTAGGAATAAGATCACGAACATGACCATAAGATGCTAAAACTTCAAATTTACTACCAAGATACTTTTTAAGGGTTTTGGCTTTAGATGGAGACTCAACAATTAGAAGTTTAGACATGAGATGTGTTTCTAGATCGAAAAATTGGTTGAATAATAAATTTAAATCTTGATATATACAAGGTGTCTATACTAACTTAGTTAAATAAATTACGTGAATTAAATTTAAATATTGATTTCAGAAGTAATATTCTCTGTAAATGAAGGTATATGACTTAGGTTAGCATTAAGATTTCTAATTAAATCTTCTGTAAAGAGATGCTCCTCACCTTCTTCCTCATTGGACTGATTAAGATTTTCGAAATCATATAATCTTCGGTCTCCTAAATGAGAAAGTTCGACATTTGATATCGCTCTGTAGATATTATTAATTCTGCCTGGCTGATCTTTTTCCCATGTCATCAACATTTCTTTTATTTTTTTTCTTTGAAGATTTTCTTGAGAGCCACATAGATTGCAGGGAATAATAGGGAAATTCATTCGTGATGCATAACTTGAGATCTCTTTTTCTGAGCAGTAGGCTAAAGGTCTAATGACAATATTTTTACTATCATTAGAAATAAGTTTAGGTGGCATAGCTTTCAATTTAGAGCCAAAAAACATATTTAGAAAGAGTGTTTCGACAATATCATCACGATGATGACCCAAGGCAATTTTATTGATATTAAGTTCTTTTGCTGTTCTGTAAATAATGCCACGTCTTAAGCGGGAGCATAAAGAGCAGGTAGTTTTGCCAGTTGGTATTTTTTCTTTTACGATAGAGTAGGTGTCTTCAGTCACGATCAAATGCTCGACACCTAAATTTTTTAAAAAATTAGGTAATACATCTGCAGGAAAGCCCGGCTGTTTTTGATCTAAATTCATTGCAATGATATCGAAATGAATGGGAGCTCTTTCTTTAAGAGCTAATAGAAACATCAATAATGAATATGAGTCTTTTCCGCCACTCATACAAACCATCACGCGGTCATTGTTTTCAATCATATTAAAATCAGTGATCGCCTTTCCAGTTAAGCCTATAAGTTTATTTCTCAACTTAAGAAAGTTATTGGTTGCATCAGATGGCGTGTGAGGAATCATAGCGAGATAGATCTTCCTCCATCTACAGCTAGGATATGGCCTGTAATGAATGGAGCATCTAAAACTAAAAATTTAACTGCCATTGCGACATCTTCAGGCGAGCCCATTTTTTTTAATAAAGTTTGAGAAATAACTCTTTGCTTATAAATTTCATTGAACTCTTCGTTATTTTCAGGCCATAACACAGGGCCTGGAGCAACAGCATTTACTCGCACCTCAGGACTTAATTCTTGAGCTAACGATTTTGTAAGTGTGGTAAGACCTGATTTAGCAATGCTATAAATAATGTAATTTTTCTTCGGCTTATCTATATGAGTATCAGTAATATTAATAATGCAACCTTTGGTTTTGATAAGCTCATCTGCTGCCAGTTGAGATAAAAATAAAGGCGCTTTTAGATTGCTACCGATAAGATCATTCCAGTTGTTTTCATTCATTTTGCCAATTTCAGTAGGGTAATAACTAGAGGCATTATTAATTAAGATATCTAATCTTCCATATACATTCATTGTTTCGTGAATTAAGCTCGGCAATACATTTAGATTAAGAAGATCGGCTTGGATAATGCTGGCAGAGTCTTTGCGAATTCCATTAAGTTCTTGTTGAAGGTTTTTCGCCTCATCAGATGAATGGCGATAATGGATCATCAAATCGATACCTGATGCATGGAGCATTTTACAAATTGCCTGCCCAATTCTTTTGGCACCACCAGTAACTAAGGCGATTTTTCTATTAGATTTCATGGGTTTATGTATAAATGAGTTGGCTCTATTATAATCTAATACCTATGTCATCAATGCCTATAGCCCCAGAAAATGAACTTCAATTAAGCGAGTCTTTAAAAACAAAAATTATTCAATCTATTGATGCTGCAGGTGGATGGATTAGTTTTAATCATTTTATGGAGTTCGCACTTTATGACCCTGATTTTGGTTACTACTCAGGAAGCTTAAGAAAGTTTGGCGAAAAAGGGGACTTTGTTACGGCACCAGAAATATCTAGTTTTTTTGCTAAATCATTGTGCATTCAATTTAAAGAAATTTTTCAATCGCTCGATAGAAATATCATTGAAATTGGGGCTGGATCAGGTAAGTTTGCCCTTGAAACTATTCAA
>Ga0304729_1000568_pt1 | contig 26997 bp, 44 predicted proteins | sample C_131016_MF_Meta_FD_190475 | JGI IMG/M metagenome (GOLD analysis project Ga0304729, IMG submission 190475) | Freshwater microbial communities from Lake Croche, Canada to study carbon cycling - C_131016_MF_MetaG (v2) (version 2) | ecosystem: Environmental > Aquatic > Freshwater > Lake | place... | reverse complement strand
CTTTTGAGTAGCTTGAATTGATGTGATGTTGTTGCCTGCTATCAAGTAGCAGATAATTGCTTCGGTTTGTGTTTTTGGTTTTTTCATTTTATTTTGTATTTGGTTTTAATTGTTTGTAATTCTTCAACTGTCCACTTCTTTGTTCGTGTTTCATTCGCTAAGTCTTCAAGTGCAATAACCTGATTCAATCCTATTTTTTTAATCAATCCTTGTCGGTATGCTGCGGTGTTACCATCTAAGTATTGATTACAATAGCTACACTGCTTATTCACGTTTCTTTCATCAAAGATAACTCCAGAATATATCTCTGCTTTCAAGTAATGACCACCATCCCATTTCGCTTCGGTCGTTCCACAACTTATACAAGGCTCTTTAATATCTCGTAATCTTACCCACTTTTGAAAGTGTAATTTAATCGGATTCCTAAGTTGCGCTTGCGTTTTAAGTTTCTGTTTAGCTTCGGATTTGATTTCGGAATTAACCCTCTTATAATTGACTTTTGCAGGTTTCAACTTACCCAACTCAATAGCACACTTGATAGAACATACCTTGTTGAGACTATTGAATTGAGTGAATTGTTTTTTACAGAATGAACACTTAGCCATTTAGTTGTTTTAAAAGTTTATCACGATAATTTGATGCAGCGTTTATCTTATCCATCAATAATTCAACCCTTCCATTGTCATAAGGAATAGTAATATAATGAACTTGATTTTCGTGCTGTTTTATTCTTGGGTCAAAACTCATCAAAATTGCCTGTTTTCTTTGCGTTAGGAACATATTAAGTTGGCATTGGTCGTAGTATATCGGATATTCTTTTTGAATGTTCTCAAGATTTACAAATAGTTTATTATAAAGGTGTGTATCTGAATTAGGGCATTTAATCTCAACTATCTTATCTTTCAATATCACATCAGGAGTGCCTCCACATATTCCCATATAAGTAAAGAAAACAAATCCACCAACCGAAGTATAGATGAAATCATTATCATTCACATCTAATCCGTTGTCTTCAGCATATCGTAATACCGCTTGGCTCTCATTCTCTAATCCCCACTCAATAGCAGCGTTAAATATGTCGGGTTTTGGTTCGCCTACTTCATCATTGATTGTTTCTAATATGTAAGATACTGCACCAACTGAAAGCCCTGTTTCACTTTTGCCATTTGCGGTTAGTTTGTTGATGTTTGAGGCTGTGAAAAGTCCTTTCCGGTATTCTTTCCATTGATCCTTTGTTTCGAAAATAAATCTCTCTATCATATATTTTTCTCTTTATTTGATTTAATGAAGTTCAATGTATCTGCATCCACTTTAAATTCGATTGTATCACGTCTGTTTAAGTTAGCACCAAATAAGTTCCCAAACATATCGCAGGCATCTTTTATTGCTATGGTCTTGGCTATTGGATAAGCCATTTGTAATGCACCATTATTGATATTCGCTAAGTCCGCAGGCGAGGTGTCTTTTTTAGTTTGTAATTGGCAAGCACCTATCCCATCGTGAAAGTTCCATTCATTGTTAGTTGGGTTTAAATAGTGGACTCTAACCGTTACCCATACTCCATTAAAGGCTGTCCCCTGATTAGTAATTTCAATTTTGTACTGCTTAAAGATTTTCTTGAGCAAGTGTTCGACCTTGTCAATTGGTAAATAGTTGTAATCTCTAATGTACGGATGTTTCTTTACCCAACTTGCAGGTGGTTGCTGGCTTAATAATAAATTAAAAGCATCATTCTTGTAGCTTAGTTCGACATCTTGCGTGAGGTCGCTAAGTGTTGGTAGTGTTTGTTTGTCTGTCATTTTAGTAGTTCATTAATTTGTTTAATTGTTTGTTTGTATTGTTTTTCGTTATGTGTAATTTGTGCTTCGCAGTTTGTTATTTGAGTTAAGAACAATCTACTACTTTGAGTATCTTGGACTTCACTCCATTTGTCCTGCAAGAATATAATTTGTTCTTTGTAATCCCTAATTAGGTTCAAAATTTCTCTTAAATTAGTGGTCAAATCATTGATTAATTGATAGTTCATTTTAGTTCTTTTAGTAATTGGTTAAATAATTCAATTGCTTCCTTTGTTGATGAGCGGTACTGGACTATGCCTACACCTTTCTTATAATGGATAATTCGATAATTAGCATTGCTTAAATCACGTTCTAATACTAATTGCTCTGTTTTACCCCACCTATAATCTAATCGCTTGTGGGTTGGCTTTTCTCTACTCATAACTTAAATCTCCTTTGTTCGTTAATGCTGTGTATTCAATCTGTAATCGTGCTACTAATTCTGTTTGCACATCCCACTCATTGAGTGCCTCTGTGCATTCTTTGTATGATTCATCAGTTTCATACAAGTATCTTCTATTTAATGCTGCGGTGTGATTTCTTTGGCATTCAAATAATCGGTTCTTTTGCCTTTGAAGTTCTCGGTATTCTATGCTTATTTCTCTCATATAATTTTAGTGATTAGTGGGAATGATTCATTTACTTTAAATTCGTTTATTCTTTCTTGGGTTTCTTGCATTAGTTTATCTAAAAACTTTCTTGCATCGCTTTCTTTTACAAAAAGTGTTCTATCAATTACATCTGCCCTTCCGTTGTTATGAGCGTGGCATACTTCAAATAGTTTCTTTTCGTAAAGGTATTGCAATTTAAACCCATTTGCACCTATGGATGTCTGCTCTATTGTTTTTATATGTCGTGGTCTGCCCATTATGGTTCAATTATTAAAGGTTGCCCACCCATATTTAAATATGCTTGGCAAATTTCTTCAAGGCTCATATCATTCAAATCATACATTACTGGTATCTCACGATGTTCCGGAACTCCAAAATCGCAGGTATCAATCAATGCGGTGTCTTTGTATTCGCTAACTGCGGTTAAAACTTGGTCGTAGTTCAATATTGAATTAAATATAAAATTAGATTGCTTAGGTGTGTATTGAACTTCAATAATATGTCCTAATGTATCGTGTATTGTGCTTACTGCATAATCAACTTCAAATCCATAAGTTCGGCTAATGTTTATTGCTGCTAATAACTTGTCAAAATCTGAATTGTCAAGTTTTAAATCAAAGCTATGTCTCCACATCTTTCGAATAAACCAATCCATTTTGTCGGGGCAATGTTTCATCATCATTGCGTATATATCTGAATACATCTTTCGGGCTGTTTCAACTTCATACAATACAATAATCATATCAGTTGCAATATAGAATAGTGAACGATAGTTTATTGCTGTGAATGTTTCTTCGCTGTCTAATTGCTCTTGAAAGTTGCGTATTAAACATTCTTTAGTAGTTTGGTTCATGTTCATTTTAGTTTAGATTTAAGTTTTGATATGAATTGATTTGATTTAATTTGATTGTTAGTTCTTTTAGTAGCCTATTAGCTTGATAAACTTTGCAAAATGTATTATCATCTATTGCAATGTTTCGAAGTCGCTGAACACGCTCGTAACGTGCTAAAATAGTATTTGATTTTGATTTATTTTGCATGGTCGTAATTTGTTCGCCATACATCATTCGTCTTAGTAGTTTTTCCATGTTCTTATCTGATTTGTAAAGCAGTGATAAATCTTGTAATTGAAAATTTCTTGTTGAAATAGATGACCCAATAGTCAGGCGGTGTAAATCCGAATGTTGGGTCTCCCCATCTGCAATGGTCGATTAATTCAGGCATAATCTTTTCGATGTATTCCTTTTCTTCTTTGGTGGCTAATGCTCTTTCCATAATTTAGTGTTCGATTAATTGGTTTAATTTGATTTCTTTGGTTAATGGTTCGGTGTAGTTTGTGTGCTTTTTAAAGTAGCTTAGAAAGCTATCTGTGGTCAATTTAGGGCTATTATTTACTGCCCACCTTTGAATGGTTCTTTCATTGCAGCCCAAATCTAAACTTAATTTTATTCGTAAATTGTAATCGGTGGCTAACTGGTCTCGGTTCTTTTTTGTCATTTCTGTTCTTGTCATTTATTAATGCAGTTGGTTGGATGCTGCTCCCCTTTTGATTATTTAGTTAAATTTTATTTCCTTTAAACCTACACCATAAGTAAGTTGATACCTTGCAACTTCTTTTGAGTCTTGGATTATAGTTGCCCATAAATTTTGTTTAGTTGCTCTGTACTCATACTGCTTTGCAAGTTTCATTTCGATAAAATCAGGATTAACATTTAAGTCTGTTAAGATGCTGTTGAATTGGTAAGAACCTTCGTAAAAATTAATTGTAGTTGTCATTTTGTTTTGATTTAATTGGTTAATAATTATTTTGTTTCGTTTATCTGAGTTCAAAAGTCGTATGTTTATACGACATTACAAAACATTCAATGAAAATAATTTATAACTTGCTATAAATCAAGTTAATATTTTTTAGCATAAACGTAAAAAAAGCCCCAAAATGTTACTTTTGAGGCTGTTCAACTGTTCGGTAATTCCGAACTACTCATTCTTTTTGTGAGGTTTTAATAGATATAATCCTAAAAACAAAGCTAAAAACCCAATGACAGCAAACCAATCCTTTGCTTTTATGTACAATGTTTCCCACCATTCTAATTTTTTAACCTTTGTTGGCACTTGCACCTGGACTAATTTAGTCTTATAGATAGTATCTGACTTGCATTCGCCTTGAATAAATATCTTTTCGCCTATTTTCTTATATCTTATCTCTAATCGGTCTTTGATAATCGTAAATGAATCAATACTTGCATTGAAGAATGTATCTACTTTGATTGCTTTTATAACGATAGTATCGTGAACTAATACTGAATAAGGAATACTATCAGTTGAACAAAATTTCTCTATGGCTCGTTTCTTTGTGTATAGGCAGCCACTAAATAGAATAGTGATACAAACTATTGATATTAATTTTTTCATGCAGCAAATGTAATAAAAAAGCCCCACTAATGTGAGGCTCTTTAACCAAATAATTAAATCAAATGAAACAAAACTACTGATGCAAATATACTTGTTTTTACAAACTAAAAAACTTTTCCTTCAATAATTGATTTTAAATTGAAGTTATAATCGCCTTTGTCGTTTAGTTCTAAATATCCAAATCCATGTGTCCACATATTGATTGGCATATAAGCAGGATGTAAGTCGCATAAACAACCGATTGAGAAACATGAGTAAGGGTGTTCATCCAAGTTTTTACCCATGTCTTTTGTTTCTCTATGGAAGTGCGAAGTTATTGCGCTTTTATTCAATTTCAATCTTAAAGAACGTGCAGGATTTACACCGCCACTTGTTAATCCCGTTTCGTGTCCATGAAATATCGCCAACTTACCTGCATAGATATATTGAGTTGAATCTACTTTGATTATGTTTAAATCTCTTAATTTTAATAATTCGTGTAATTGGATTAATTCAATGTCATATATCTCGGGTGCTTTTTGCATGATGTATTTATCATATCTTAAATCATGGTTGCCATAACTCCATACTATTAGTGCTTTTGGGAACATAGCCCTCAAACCTTTTAAGAATACTCTGGTGCAATCAATCTCGTACTTAACCGACCTTTTTCTCATGTCCTTTTCGTGTCTCGATATTGTGGCGAAATCCGTTAAATCCCCATTGATTATGATAGTATCTACTTGTTGTTCTAATCCGTATTCTAAGGCTGCAAATACTGCATTATCATTATGATAAGGGATGTGTAAATCACTTATTATTAAAATCTTTTTACTTGCTTTTGGTAGTTTGTATGGATGTATTCTTTCACTTTCGCCTTTTGGTAAGTCTTTCTTTAGTGCTTCAAATTCTTTGCGAAATTCAACGTGATTTTCTTTTCTTGCTTTATCACCATAAGCACCTTTTAAAGTTCTTATGTGGCTTCTTACTTGTTCGAGGTTTGTATAAACACTTTTGTTTTCAGCATATATCTTCTTAGCTAAGGTCAAATTAGGAGTGTTTGGAAACTTCATTAAATACTCTTTTGCTATTTCTGATTTTATGCTTGCTGCCATATTAATTAGTCTTCAATGTTTACTTCATAAATTGACTTTAAAGAAAAATGAACAAGTCTTAAAGCCATTCTTTTAATATCTGCTACCATTTCTTTCTCTTCATCGGGTAACATGACTGTATCAATTGTTTCAACCATTTGGTAAGCGTAAGTTGAAGAAGATATTATCTCTGAGAAAGTTTCAGATTCTTCATATACTACTTCTTCTAATTCTGTTGAAGTTTCCATAAATATCTTCGTCTGTATAATTTGGTTCAATCAAAGGTATTTCTATAATGTTTATTTCTTCAACTATCATTTTTATATTATTGTTAAGTATGGAATAGTTGTGCTTCTTCTTTTCTTCTATTAACTAAGCCTTGTAAGACCTTACCGCCACCTGTTGTATAATGTGTTTCCCACCATTGTTTTAAATCCTTAGACTTAGAATTAACAAGGTTAAATAATGTTTCAGACTTACCGCAATTCCATGCGAAAGAAACTAAGGCATCAAATTGGTATTGGGTTAAATCTATCTTTATATTTTTGTTTACTATTGCCTCGAATTGTGGCAATAAATCCATCAATAAATCTTCAGCTTGTTGCTGTGTTATTTTATCGCCTGACTTAATTTTAGAACCATCTTTATAAAAGGTGTTTCCATAACCAATAGTTACAATATTTGCAGGGCATAAGTAAGCAGTCAGTTTACAGCCCTCAAATTTTTTAATTAATGCAAGTCCTCTAATTCCCGTTTTCATTGCTAAATAAATTTGTTAACTCATCAATAACCGCACCGCCTACCAATATCCAAAAAGCTATTTTCTCATTGCCATTTACATAAGCGGAAACCGATATGGTCGCTAATATTGATTTAATTGCTAATAGCCATTTCTTTACATTTTTAGGTGTTGGTTCAAAGTAGTTTTTAATTGATATTTTTTTCATCTTAACTCCTTAAATGTTTGCTCAAATCCGAATGATTTAATAAAAAAATAAGTTATCACTACTGACATCATTGTTGAGATAAATCTATGTAGTATTTCATCATAAGAATAAGACAAACAAACGCAAGCTAAGGCATCAAAAATGAACTCTATTATCTTAATTCGATGTCCACCATCATTTGGGAATGTATTATCCCAATAGCCTTTCTTATTTCGTGTAAATCTTGCATAAGACCACCACTCACTATAACCATGTTTCTCATATAGTGAATCGAATAAAATTATGCACTCAAACAAGGCCCTACAATATCCTGCAATAAGTGCGAATAGTACACCTAATATCATATAATCAAACTGAATCATTTCTTTAATCCCTTTTCAAAGTCATCAATTGATTTATCGGTTATCATTTTTATAATCCAATTACAAAAACGATATGCCCAATAAATAATCGTACATATTGAAGCTATGGAGGCGAATAAAAAATTATGTTTCTCAAGCAAGGCTATGAAGCCAACCAATGAAACGAATATGTCTAAAAATCTATGAGGCATTGTCTTTTGGTTTAACGTATTCTATTTGTGGCAAATCTTTCACCCATACAAATTTTTCATCAGTTGTTTGTTCAACTTCTTCAATAGTAATTATCCATAGTCCATTTGCATCTTGCACAGGATTGTAAGTGCAATTAGGTATATATTCAACACCTATTAACTTATTCTTTTGCGTTGCTGTTAGTTTATGTACTTTCATTATACTTGTCTCCCTAATGCTGTTTGGAATGCTTGAATACAATTATAATAGGCTAATTCTTCGGCTGCGCTTAATGAGTTTGATGTCATTATATCTGCATAACAAAAGGTTTTAATTGAAAATGCTTGCACAACTCCACTACTTTTTTTCTCTCCACCAATTGCTAATGTACTTGTATCTGTATTATTCTGTGCAGTATAGTTTAACGATTCTGTTTGACTTCCATTCCTATATACTTTGTAATTACTTGAGGTCGTTCTATTCAATCTAATCAAACCATTTATACCAACTGATTGATAATTTGTAGCACCAAAATTTTGGTCAAACTTATTACCTCCAAAAAATTTAGTATTAGCACCTGATGTGTATCCCATACCTATCTCAGTTGAACGATAAAAAGTTGTGTCTAAATAGCCAATTTGTATTTCGTTATTTGCGACATTTTCACGAAAATAAACAGATAAACCATTGGCTGAATTTGATATTAAATTTTGAGGCACTTTTGTATCTGCATATCCATTAATGCCATTAAATTTAATACCATTAGCATTTACAGTTGGGGCTGCTCCACTATATGTTAAATTGTAGGTATTGCCTGAACTTGGTGTTTTGCCATTAAAACTACATGATGTTGATGTACCCCCTACAAATAACCAAAAGGCGGTTAAACGAGTGTAAAAATCATAACTTGAATTGTTTGCACCTTGCCCTTTTAAGTCTTTATAAAGGTTATCTATTGCAGTTTTTTGAGTTGCATCTGTTATCCCTGCAACTGCTATAAATGCAGCAGCATCGGCATCTAATCCGCTTGCATGAACAAATGGTAAACCTATCGCTATCGTTGGAAAGTTAGCCATTATTGATACTCGATTACTGAACCGCTTGACAATGTATAAGCAGTAATTTGAAAGTTAGGATTAGTAGGTAAGTATGTACCTGCTTTAATCGTAACCCCTGTCAAATTTTTTGTAGTCATTTGATTAACTCCATTGATTGCAAAGGCTGTGAAAACTGCATCAGTCATAACAACTATGCTCTCTACTGATAACCCTGTTCTTGCGGATGTTCCTGCGTTCACATAGAACCCACCCATTCCGCTAATTTTCTCTAATGCTGTACTCATAATATTATATATAAATTTTTGTTTAAATTGTTGGTATTTGACATCTATCGTTCAATTCCATTAAATCAAGTGATATGTCTAACTTCCATCCATCCACTATGTCAGGAAAGCCCTCACGAACTTGTCCAAAGTTTACATCATATCTCACGTTAAAATAATCTTGATAAGTTGGATTGTTTAACGCTGCGATTAAATCCCTTCCTATGCTTAATGTGTCACTCAATACATCTATCTCATTACTATTGTCTACTCTTTGAATATCTAAAATGTATAATGACAAATTTAAAGTAAACATTCGTTCACTCATTTGACTATCGTTAACATCGCACCAAACTAATGGATATTGTTCCTGTTCACTTGCACTTATCTCACTTATTTGCCCAAAAATAAAACTATTTATTTGTGCGTGGTTGCTGCAAATTGTTCTTATTATGTTTAGGACTTGATTTAGTGTTATGAACTTCATTTTGTTGCTTTATAAATGCTTGTAATTTTTCTATGTTTGTCTTATTTATTCCTTTATTCATTAGCAAAATGTGCAACCTCTTCCAGTTACACTTGGACTAGTCTCTAAATCAGTAAAATTATATTGCCCTTTGCAGCAACTATTGTCATCTAATAGCATACCACTTGTGTAATTAGATTGCTTTGCATAGATCGTAGCTAAATCTGCATTTGGTTGTGTTAAAAATAAAGGATAAGTAGTTTGATTCGCATATAAATATTTAGTTAATCGTTCTGCATACCACTCCGCTTTATTCTTTGCTCTATCCATTACCATAGTTAGTTCATCAATGCTTGCAGGTTGCATATTATCTGCATTCTGAACACCTACCGCTTTATTGAAATACTTGTAATTAATATTCAAAGGTAGTTCGTAACGTACATACCAAATCATTGCAGGTGTTATATAAGTATCAAGTAATAATTTGTATGAATTACTCAATGTTCCTGCTATAATTTTACTTACAAAATCATTGTATAATGCTGTTCCTAATATCGGTAAAATATAAAATGATTGCACATCAATTATAGTCGGTGTTACTACCTTCATATCTACATTATCTTGCAAGATTGATTCTTGCTTTAATGTTGCTTCACTTAAAAATATCGCCTTTGCCATTATCTTATTTTCTTAACTAATTCTTGTGACCAAATATGTCTACAAAAAGGTAAATTTACATCTTGTTTCGGGTCGTGATACCATCCACCCCTTCTACGAAAAGCATCATAGTTAGGTATTCCATAAATCGCCCCTAATTCTTGACCAATTTTATCAATGTCATCCTTTGAAAAATAACGAGGATTTGCCATCATTGCTTCACAAAAAGGTCTACTTGACCCACCTTTAACTAATGCAGGTGCATCAGGTCTTAAAACGTATCTATAACGGATATATAACTCTTCAAAACTTGGCACTACTTTATTTGTTCCTGACCTTGTTAAACTTATTTTGCCTTGACTATCTAAATCAATTAAACCTTCATCCCCTAATGCTGTCAAACTTTCAATGATTGAGGTCTTATCTGTCTTTAAAATCTTGGTTAGTTCTTCAATGGTGATATTAGGTGTTTTCTGAATTAAATCTAATACCCCATTATCTTGTTTGCTCAATGCGAATTGCTGCGTGCTAAATATGAATTTCTTATGCTTAATGCTTACAAAATTCTCGATAGGTTCACCATACTTTGAGAATATACTAAAGTCCAAATCATCATCTGCTATTTCATCATGTGAACACTTTGAGAATTGCGCTGTTGTATCTGTTGGTAGAACTGCATCGGCTGCTAATGGTGGTTTGTTTACAATGCCTCTTATTTCATCTTGACTTAATGAAGATAATACCTTATTTGCAACTAATGGACTTAACGAATTTAAAGCATCGCTAATGGTTGAATTTACATTAGTTTGAATGTCTAATGGTTTTCTACCTATGATTTCCCTCATTTCATCCTTTGTTAGAATTGTCATTAAAGTTTGCTCGCTAAAACTTGGCATGATTGGTTCTAATGCTTTTATTTTTAGCTTTCCCTTTACCGGTGCGAATAGGTTATAAATTTCTTCTTGTATTCTTTGTTTTGGATTAACGTAAGTGTTAGCGAATAAATTGTAAGCATCAACCATTTCATTTCGCCCACCTAATTGACCCTCTACTCTGACTCCAAATAACATTGGTGATGTAATCTTATGTCCTACAAATATCTCTTGTTGAATAGTATCGTTTAATGCTTGATATTTCTTATCAAAATCTCCTGATGCAAGGTCTAATATTTCGGGTACTCTTTGCGGGTCATCTACAAAATCAATTACTATACTCCCTGCATTGTCAGTTGGTGTGAACTTAGCTTTTAACTTGCGTTCAGTTGACTTCATTTCCTCGTCTGAAGGGACACCATTCTTGAATACAATCATTTTAGAACCCTTGAAACTATTTTGAATTTCGGCTCTGTGAAAATTTGCTATTTCAGCATCAGTAATAATTGCAGGAATTGCACCAATATACTCGGGTAGTGTATAAGTATTGATGTTAGGTCGATACGATTTGTAATAATAGATACTTTCACTCGGTAGCTTTTTTAAACTTGGGTCGAATGGTGGCAAGGTCTTATATTCATCTTCTTTGATGTTAGTATTTTCGCCACCTTCACTATTTAACCATTTATCGCTTATATAAAATTCGCTGTTATCTTCTGTGCTTCTTACATCACAATAATTAACGTGATAAATTTCTGAAATTCCACCCTTTTTGTCGCTTACAATTTTAAGGTAACAACCTCCAAATATCTCATTATCTAAATCTGTTTTATTTAATAAGTCTTTTAATGTTTCGTAAGGATTAGGATTGTCTATAAACGCTTTCAATGCCACTACTTCTTCGCCTTGCATTCCTAATTCATCAAACATCCAACCTTGACCTGTTATGTATTGCTGCTTGCTTGTTAAAATTGCGTTATGCTTTGCACTTCTATTGAATAAAGTTAATAAAAAGTTTGGGTAGTTATTGTTCTCTCCATACTTAACATACTTCAATCTTTGCGAAGACTTAGGCTCAACAAATGCAGGCACTTTATCATTCGTAAATTTAAGCACCATTACACTTGGATTATATTCTTTTTTATCTGTCATTTATTGTGGTGTGTAAACAAAGGTAGTTGAATCGGCTGGATTATATTCTGTATTGTTTTGAGCAGTTGGTTTAAGCCATAATAATCCTGTTTCTAATTCCCCTATAATAAAACCGACTGCTTGTGCTGCATTTGCGATACTTACAAAGTCATTTAAAGTCATTGATGTTTCAAATACAACATAAGTATAAAATCCTGAATAGAGTAAGTTAATGTTATTGTCTTTGCCATCAACAAAGGATTGTGATACTGTAAACTCAAACTCATTATATCTTTCAGGATATGCGCTTAAATCATTAGATAAAATACTATATGCAATATCATTTGTAACTTGGTTTGTACATTCCATTAAATAATACTCCCTTTTATCAACCTTGTTTTCGGTTAAAGTAAGAATTATATTTTGGATTGTATTTTGTTCAACTCTTAACATATACTTATATATATAAGTCTTTGAAAATTTTGCTAAAAAAAAACCACTCCGATTAAGAGTGGCTTTTAAATAATACATAAAACAATATTTTTTTTACTTAAGGTGTCACTACTCCACCACCAATTCCACCACCACCAATTTGTTCATTGCCACCTCCACCTCCACCACCACTAGATCCGATTCATGTCAATAATCCTGCGATAATACTCGAACTAACTTCGTTTGCTAATGCTTTCTCCATTCCTGTAAAGGTCAAGATATATCCATTAAACTCATTCATTGCTGCTCCACTTGCTGCACTACCTGCGGTTACTTCAACACCATTCTCTTTTCCAAACAAGAAGTATTGACCCGATTTTGTTTCTACAATAACTGAACATCTGTTAGCAATCAAAGTCTGTAATTGAAATTGAGTTACATAAGCTAATTTAGTAAAATTAGTATTTATGGTTTGCTCATAAGCAACCGTTCCCAATGCTGCATCAGCCATTATGTTTTGACTGAAATCGTTTTTGGCTCTTGGAAGCAAAGCATATTTATAAAACTTTGTTCCACCTGCTTTTGTGATTGCTGTTACAAATCCGCTTGCATTCTCTGTTACCGCTGTAACATTTGCAAGTTCTGTGATGTAAATATTTTTGATACCTCCAACTGCGTCTTTGCAGTCTAAGGCGTATGAACTAACTATTGCACATGGCATATTTTGTTTTCTCCTTTTAAGTTTAAAAAGGGGCTATTAACCCCCTTAAATTATACGATGAATTTTACTATTTCTGTAGGTTGTGAAATTTGAGTTCCTAACTTAAACTTCATTCTCATGAATACTGAATCATAGTCTTGAGAATACCACATCTTCATTTCTTCTTCTTCATTTTCTAAGTCTACACCCATGAACATATTTCCTGTTCTCAATGCGTATGCTTTATTAGTTGAATTTAATCCTGGTACTGGTACAATCTTTACGTTTGTTCCCAATAAATAATACTCACCTGTTGCATCTGTATTAATGTAGTTGTTTACATTGTATGCTGCATTTGAATTAACTAATGCACTTTGATACAATCTTGACCAATCTTGACCTATGAATATTTTTAAATCTTCTTTGTCTAAAATTGCAGCGGGAATAGCTTGATATGTAGCTTGTAATACTGAAATAATATTTGATGAGGTTACTGCTGTTACTGGTGTAATGTATGCACTTGCATTTGCACTTATAACTCCTGTAGCTGCTCCAATGATTTGAATTAAACCATCAAATTTAGATGTATAGTCGCTTGAACCACCGCCCGATACTGACTGCCATAATGCGATTTCTACTTTCTCACCTTGTGCGCCCATAATGAAGTTCATAAATGCTTCATCAATTCCGCCTGGTAATGATTCATATTGTGAACCTGGTGATAACATCAATTGTGTGTACTTCTTTTCTAAGTCTGCAATACACCAAGATTTTTCAATCTTGATAGGTGCAACCGTTAAATTTCTTGATGAAATTGTAGTGTTACCTGATGCGTCTAAAAGTCCACAAGTTCCACCATTTTTCCAATAGAAATCATCGGTTAATGAAGGTACTTGCATTGCGAATTTCACTCCTGTTAATTTCTGCATATAAGTTGCAGTCTTTGGAGTGAAGAAAGACTTAACAATAAGCATCTGCTCATTGGTCTTGGTGTAATCTGATAAATTGCTAAATGAAAATGCCATAATTTTTTTTTATTTATTTTGTGATTTTTTAAATTCCATGAATAACTCAACTGCAGATTTTGCAGGTTTGTCTTTTTTGAATAATAAGTTTTTTGGTGCAGGTGTGCTAACACTTGGTTCAGTTGCAATCTCTCCAACTAATTCAACTACTTTGCTAAACTTGCTTTCAACATCTACCTTTGAATCTGCAATTACTTTGCTTAATTCTGCAAATGAATTTTCTAATGCTTCAACTCTACCAATTACACCGCTAAATTGTTCGATGTGCTTAGTGAAGATTTGCTCAAATTCGCTTGACATTTCTAAAGGACCTGTATCTTCGCTTGGTTTTTCGATTGCAGTTACTAAACCGCCAACTGTGTAAACTTCTGTTCCATCTTCTAATGTGTGAGTTGCATCGGGTGCAGGTGTCATATTGCCTGATTCATCAACTACCATAATCGCTGCGCCTTCTTTCAATTCGCCTTCCCATGAGATAATAGTTCCATCAGCTAATTTAGCTTGTTGTGCTGCCATTTCTTTACTGAATAACATTGTTAATTTTGTTAATGCTTCTTTCGGTGTCATGTTCTTTTTATTATTAAATATTAATTTGTTTTTACGTTGCTTTTTTAGTCTTCAATTTGCTTTATGATGTCAATAGCTTGCTTTATTATAGATAGTGGCTTAGCATCAATCTTAGTGGTCTTAAATACACCCTCAACACTAAATCCTTTGAACTCGCCTGACTTTATAAAGTAGTTCCATATATCTTCATTGTCTACTTTATAGCTACCAAACCATGAACCATCTGTTAGCTTCAACCCATCAGGTGCATTTATTCCTCTTTTACTATCTATAATAAATGATTCAATCATATACACTCCTTCAACCATCTTGTTTGGGTCGTGCATTTCATTAACCGATTTGGTATTATTATTTTTAAAGAACTTGTTTCGGATATTGTAAATGTCTTCGGCTGTAAATAATCCATAATATTCGCCTTGTTCATCTTTGCGATATATTGGTAAATCTGCCACCATCAATGCACCGCTTATTATTTTCTTTTCTTTATTAGATGAAAACTTGCTCATCTTTTGGTCAATCTGTTTTAGCTCAACAATAAATTGATTTTCCATTCCGCACATATTGCACTTATAAGGGTCTTCGCCACCATCGGCAACCATCCAAGTATGCCCACAATTAGAACAAGTGATTTTATCCATTACGAACTTGCTACCTATGCTGCCTAATTCTTTAATGACATCAGCGTTATTATCGTAATGCTTTGTTATGCCTAATGATTTAACCTTTTCAATCTTTGCCTTATTGCTTCCTGTTGCGAATAATCTTGATTCAGGAATGCCTAAGTCTTTTGCAGTTTTAAGCATACCTTGCACATCTTGGCGTGCAGATATAACATAGATTATTGCACCCTTATCAATTAATTGCTGTGCTAATTCTTGACCTCTTAAAGTTGAAAGTGTGTCATCGAAATCAAATGATATTTTACTTGCTGCGAATGCTTGCCAATTCATCTCGATTGCAGGATTATCAACTAATGCAACTGCGGTAACTCCTGCTTCATCATCCTCACCAACTACAAATCTATAAATGGGTATTCTCTTATCTATTGCCATACTCTTTTAAATATTAAATTATTGAATAGTTGCTTTGCTTTGAATTCTCGCTACTTTGTTTTGTGAGTTCGTTATATCGCTTTCCACTACAAATACTTTTTGTGGTTCTACTTTTGGAGGTGTTTGACTTGGTTGCCCTGTCGAGAATCCTGTTGGTCTCATTGCAGGTGCTGCTGGCATACTTGGCATTGAACCACCGCCACCACCTCCACCACCTTTGCCTGGTATTGGTGTATTGATGATACCTTGAATTGCTTTTAATCCTGTTGCTGTTGCTGCTGCTGCTGCTATTATTGAGAATGTTCCTGTGGGGTCTATTTTCAAACCTTCTTTATATGCTCTAAATGCTGCAACAAAAGTATCAATCGTTGTTGCTGCGATTGCAACTGCCTTTCCTTCCTCTGTATTCTTACCTAATAATTCTGCAACTTGGTTTAGTGTCTGTCCATAAGCACCTATTAAAGCTAATTTAGCATCTTGTTCCGCTTGTGCGATTGCTATTTTTGCATCGCTTGCTTCCTTTTCCGTTATAACTCCATCTTTAGCTAATTTGGCTAATGCTGCATATCTTTCCTCTGCGGTTTTTGTTGTGTCTTTTGCAACCTCTTGATTTAATTTCTTTTCATCTTCAATATCTAATAATTTTTGTTCGTAATTATATTGTCTATTATCTTCTACTTGTTTGTCATATTCATTTTGTCTTGCTAACTTTTTCTTTTCTTCTTGCTTAGTTAAATTTTCATAAAATTCAAAATCAGATTTAGCCTCTTCTTTTTTCTTTTTTGCTTTATCTTCTTTCTTTTTTTGGTCTTCAATAGCTTGGTCTTGCATCTTTTTATTAAAGGCAAGTTCATTAACTTTTAATTGATTTTCTTTGTCTGCTATTTCTTTACTAACTTCTAATCCTGAATATTTTTTTGTTTTTAAATTTTGTAATTCTTGTCTTGTTATTTCTTGATTTTTTTCAAAAATATCTTTTTCACTCGCTCCTTTAGCTGTAAGTAATTCTAATTCTCTTTTTAAATCATCAAGTCCACCTTTTTGTGCATTGCGTTTTTTTTCACTCGCATCTGCAACTTTCTCCATTAGATTTTTAGATTTTTCTAATTCATCATTTAACTTTTTTTGTTTATTAGATTCCTCATCTATTGCTTCATTGTATTTTATTATTTCATTTATTGCTAAACCAATAGTTACAACTAATGCCCCTATGCCAGTACTTATTAATGAAGATTTTAATGTTGCAAATGCAGAAACGACTTGCGATTTAATAACAAGTGATAAATTCTTGAAAGCATCACCCATTCCCAATAAACCATTCAATCCTGTTGCTAATGCTATTGCGCCTTGCGTTTTAGCAATTACTTTGTTAAGGTCTTCACTTTCACTGCCAAACAAAGCCATTGCACCTTGCATTGCTGAAAATCCATTTGCTGCTATTCCTACACTATCTGCTATAGCTTGAAATTTCTTTTCAGGATTAAAGGCATTAACTGTATCTTTTATATCTCCGATTTGGTCTTTTAATGCACCTGCTCTTTGTGCTGCTTGTACAAATGCTGCACTACCTTCTTCAAGGTTTGCAAGTTCATTTGTAACTTGTCTTAACTCTGCTTTTAAACTCTTTACTGAGTTAGTCGAATTACCGAGTTTAACCTCTGTTTCTATTATTACTTTTTCTTCTGCCATGACTTATAAATGATACCAATTTGTTCCATCTGAATAAAATATGATTCCTGTTTTCCTCGCTACGTTGTGCGAATCTACTGCTGTGTAAACTCTAATATTACCGCTATGATTATTGTAAATTTTAATCTCTATTGATTTGTTATTATCATAATCAAATGAAGCATTAGCAGGTGGTAAGTAAACATCATTATCTACTTTTATGAATTGCGATTTAGGCTCAATCCTATAATCTGTTATGCCCATTGCGCTTTCAATCTCTACGTTAAAATTCTCTCTTTGATTTATTACATCAATCCTATTTGGTGTTTGACTGATTATCGGTGTGTATCTTTCGCCTGTTATCGTTTGAGAACCACCATTGATTAATACTTGGTCTGCTAATGGAACATTGATATTCTTTAATTTTAAGAACTGACATCTTGCAGGCTCATTACTATTCAAGTCGGTTTCGACTTTGTAAAGTCTATAATATTGTCGGTCTATTTTATAAAGGTTTCTGAATGATAAATTCTGCAATTCGACATTATTAAAGTACATATAACACTCGATTATCTTGCTGTCCTTATCAGTTATCTCTTTGATATTTTTCTCCCAGTATCGTTTATAAAGGTTGTTTATCGTAATCGGTGTTAGCCCTCCAATAGTGTATTGAATTTCTTGCGATGTCGCCCAATTCAAATCATAGTTAGGATTTACAGGGTCATCAACGTGGCCTGCATAACCATAGCTTGAATATTGTGTGTTTGTTGGTGGTGTTCCATTTGAGTGAATAGTCAATGGTTTTCCTGTATATTTCAATCCACCATAATATAATATTCTTGGTTTTGCTGTTTTGTTTACTCTAACACCACCAAAGTTCTGGTCTTTCCACCACACTATCTGTGGTATAATCCTATCGGTTGTAGGCTTCGCTAATGGTGTTGGTGCGAATGGTAATTCAATCTTTTTTGTCTCTACTAAAAAATCATTTGCTACTTCTAACCTCTTAAATCCATGATTATAATTATACTTGTCTGTGTAGTCTTTGTTCCAATAGTCATCATCCATAGCATAGCTAAATTCAAGTCTTTTGAAATCTAATGCGCCCATAGGTTTTTGAATGAAGTCTTTGCTCACATCTAAGTTATTAGTTATGTCTACTACATTACTATTATAATAAATATCTCGAGGCTCAATCGCTAACAACCTATCATCAAGTTGATTTGGCTCAATGTAAAGATTGAACATTTTAATCAATGCAGTTAAAAAGTCCTTAGCCTTTAATTCAGGAAGTGCGCTTGTCGGATTTACATAAGAAAATTCAGATAGTTCAGGTTTTGGTATGTCGTAAAATTGTGTTCCTGTTTTAATTATGATATTTAATACAGATGGCGTATACCATGCTTTCCCATTTGGATATCTAACTCTTACGTTTGTAATTTGCCATTTAACTAAAATTTCTTCACCATCATAAAGCAACCTATTATCAGTTTGAAATATACAACTTAAATCTTGACTTCTATTATTTACATCCATATCTATAATTTGAGAAGTTCCGCCTGGATTTAAAAGCCTTCCACTTGTAGTTTCAATATAAATATTAATTACAAATTCAACATTTTCTCCAGAAGATAAAGGAACAATAATATTTAACTCAATATTAAAGAATAACTTTAATACAAGATTATAAGTACCACCACTATTAGCAGGTACTACCCATGATGAATGGTCAACTGCTACTCCTGCAGGGTCTGTATCTTGCGCTGTATTGTTAAATATTAATTTAACTGCATTATTAGTTGCTGCGCCTAAATTGTCATCGCTTGTTCTATCAACTACAAATGTTTTATCTATTATTTGAGCGTCTGTTAATCTTGGAACTCCACTTGCAGGGATTATCAACCGCTTAAAGTCTGTTGAATTTAAAAAGTTATTTGATTGGATTGTGCTTTCGTATCTATAACCATGTGTTTTTAAAATCTTGTCTAAAATAGTCTTCACATAAATTGCAGGGTATAATTGATCTACATTATAAGTCTGTTGCTTGTTATTGTCAAATCCATAATCAATTAATGGGTAAACATAACCCCTGCCTAATTGGAATAAAGCGGTAACACCATTTATAATAATTGAAGTATTGATTGAGTTTCGTACGTTAGTTTCGTTCCATAAGTGAGTGTATTCGCTGAAATCGTAATCGGTCAATAACCTATCCCCAACATCTTGAAACAAGTTAGCAACCCTACCATAAACCACTAATTCATAAGTGATGTTTTGCTCATCAAGTATATTAATTGAGGTCATTTGTAGATAGCCTCTTAACTGCGGAATCTCCTCACGATATAAAATACAATTAGCTTTCTTGCGTGGGTCAAAGTCTACATAAAAGTTAGCATTGTCTCCATTCAATATTGAGTGATTGACATCAAATATGTTTGAGAAGATTGAATTATTGTTTGCAGTTCCTGGTATGTTGATTGTCTTTGTATAGTCTGACTTCCTTTGTTCAGGTTCTGTCAATTCAATTATAGACTTAGTTAGTTCAATAGGCTCATTGTCGAATAAGTCCACATTGAAATACTTACTATCTGCGTATATTTTTAGTTCTGTTTTCTGCATTATAATGATTGACTATAACGGTTGTATGAGTATTCAATATCTAACTGCAAGTTGTGAATTTTGCGACCATTCAAATATTCTTGAATGAGGTATGATGAGTTGGTTATGTTAATTGAAACGAAGTCATTCGGACCTCTTTCTAAATAGACTATCGGACTTGTAAGCAATCCTTGAAACCAATCAGCCATGTCATCGCTTATCCAATCCGAATTTATTTGTAACTTGTCTATTATGGTTGTGTTGTAGTTAGTCTTTAATCTGTCACTCTTTGAATACCCGATTGACATCATTTTCTTAAACTGCTTGCGTTCAATATCCATTGCTTTAATGGATTGTTTTGTGAAGTTGTAACTATCCCATCCCCCTAAGTTATTTAACCAATGTAAACGTATTGTATCAAACTTAGAACACTTTGCAACTATCTCAATCGTTATGGTTTTAACCGCTGCGACAAAACTATTAGCAAGTGTTATTGTATGAGTTCCTATGGTTTGATAAGGTGCACCCGTACCAAGTACGTTTTTTATATTTACGTTATATAAGAATTCTCCACTTACTTTATTTGGCAAAATATAGTCTTCATACACACCATCAACATATAAAAATCTTATCAAATTGCTTGGGTCGTAAAAACTCAATCTCAATTCTTGACCTTGTTCGATTGTTATTCTTTCGGGAATATTGGTTAAGAAACCAAATCCGCTTACATCATAATTATTCCAAACATTAGTGTTGAATTGCTCAAATCCAAATATCGAATTTACTGCGGTGTTACTTCCTGATGTCGGGAATCTTCTAAGGTTATCATAAATAGTAGGCACTCCACTAACATCGTATAACTCCCCATATTGAACATAATATTTTACCCTACTATTTAAGTTAGGCTCACAATATATATAAGAACTATTTACATTGAAGAAATCATTTTTAACATAGTTCTTCAATATCGGACTTGTATCAATCAAACAAGTATTCACACTTGGATGTTTTGGTATTGCGATTCTACTTACTGCGTTAGTAATTCCACTCACATATACATCGGCTATAAAATTAAAATTGCTTTGCCCTGCTTGAGTTGAACTAACATTAAATGCCATTTGATTAAATGCACTTACTACGCTGTTAGGGTTTGATATGATGTTAATTGCCATTGATTGATATTTTTATATTCTTTGCCATTGCCTTGCCTAATGCCGCTGCTAAGTTTCGAGCAAGTTGTTTTGTTCTTTGTGGATTGTCTGCTTTGCTTATAAAATTCATTGGTTTAATACCTCCTATTTTAGTTGCAACTGCCATTTGTTTAGCTTCCTTAGTTATTAGGTCTGATTGTTTTTTCTTGTTTTTGCGTATCAATGTTTTTTTATTCATTGACTTGCTGCCTGTTCTTGCAATGTAATCCTTAAACGATTCAATCATTGCCTTTGATGTTCCTAAGTTCTTAAAACTATAAGGGCTGCTTGGTGCTTTTCCTTTGTTTCTAACTCCTTTCACTCCCTTGTCTACAAAGTCAGCATAATACTCGGTGCTAATTGTATTGACTTGAAACTTAGTTGCACTTACTTGAATAGGAACATTACTCATACTTGCTGCTAATGTACTAGCTTGCCCTGTCCTTGCCTTTGATTTTATCTGTTTAGACATCAACTTTATACCTTCGTTGCAATGGTCGATAACAATAGCCTCAATGATATTCTCACTTGCTTTTGTATAGTCTTTAATTGACTCTCCAAACCTTGCTCCTAATGCTGCTGCTGCTGCCTTGTCCATATTTCTTTTTCGTGTTCGCTTTTATCTTTATAAAATGTCATTGTGTTTAGAAACTCAATTACATTCATCCTAAAAAAATAATCCCATTTTGTTCGGTCATCTTTGCATATATCATTTATGCTTGCAATCCATCCCCACTTTGTTCTAAAAGTTTGAATTTCTCCATCAGGTCCTTCGTGCTGTCCATCGCTTTCATCGCTTCCGATTCCAAAAAGGTTAGGATATTTCGCTGCAATGCCTCGTAGTATTTGCAAAAAAAAAGCATGATAGGATATGCAGTCGATATTTTCATCTCATTATAGAATAGATCTGCAATCTCTTTGTGGTTATCGCCTTTATATCCTAACTCCTTACCATACCAATTACGTTCCACACATACCGAAGCAAGTATATTATGTATATTAGTCAATATCTTTTCAGGCTCTTTGCAAAAGTGACTAACATCGATGAATTGCTCACTTGTTAATTCTTGCTCTTTCCACTTAACGATAAACTTTCTACCACCTACTTTGAATTTTAACTTAATCTTTTCATCCGCTTGCAGGTTCTCAATCTTATCAAGTCCTTTTAGTGCATCAATCATTTCGCCTATTGGCATACTTTCGATTTCATCAACTGAAACACCACTAATTTCGCTTAATATCAAAACCTTTCTATGCAAAGAGTCTTGTTCAAGTTCGCTAATTAGTTTGATTTTTAAAAATTGCTTAATCGTTAGTTGGTTGTAATTGCCTATCATTATTTATAAATATAAGTTTAAATTGAAATTGTTGAATATTTGCCACTTGGTCGGTTATTTAATTTTAAGAGTGCTACATATCTCATAGGGTCAACGCAATGGTTTAGACTATCTATTGGTTTGCCTGTTAGTTTGCCCTCATTATCTTTCTCCCATGTGTAGCCCCTTAACTCTTTGATTAGATTAGTTGAGTTCTTTGTAACTTGTATCTCATATCTCTTTAATATGTCAATTCCTATCTTGATACTATCAGGACCTTTAACCGCAGGTCTAACATTGAAACCTTGCAGCCTTAACTCTTCGATTGACTTAGGTTCGGCACTATCACAGATTAACTCCTTGCGCCCAAATTGGATGGACTTAAGAAAGTTACCTAAGTCGTTATTTGTCATATTAGTTCGGTATAGTAATTCATCAATGATTAGTTTGCCTTCGTACTTGTAAATCGCTACAAGTGTGCTTGGGTCATTCGTAAATCCAAAATCCATTCCATGACCTACTAAGTCGGCTTTCTCTGGGATGGTGTCAATCTGTTTCCACTGGTCAAAGATAACATCTTGCAGGCTTCCTACTTGCCCAAGTCCATAAACTTGCCACCAATTCGCCCAATAAGTTGAGGTTTTAGCTTTTAGTTCGGCTGCTTCAATGTCGTGTATAATTGTTTCGGGTAGTGCTTCATTATCTTTATAAGTCAATATGATGTGTTCAGTGTCTTGATCATTCATCAATTCGGTATGCGCCCAAAATTCATTGGTAGGGTTAAAGTCTAACCATATTTCGCCACTTGTTCGGACTGCTAATTGATGATAAGATTCAAAGGTTATATTATTCGCTTCGTTAATGTATAGGATGTTTCTTCTTGCACCTCTTAACTTGCTTTCCATTTCGGCTGAAAAAAACTCGATGTATGAACCATTTGCAAAACGATAGGTAAGTAGTGAGCGATTCCAATTCAAATCGGAATAACGACCAGTCCACTCCATTATTTTTAAAAAGTCTTTCATTGCACCCCTGCGAAGATGTGGGATGGTTTCAGAAACTACTGATATTTCAAGATGTGGTGTTTTGCTTGCCCTGTCAATTAGGATGGGTAAGATTCCAAATGTTTTGCCTGCACTTGTTCCGCCTTGTATAATCTTCTTTCGGGCAGTTAACTTCAATAATCTATTTATTGCGGTTGTACGTTTAAACATTATTTATGTGAATGGTGGTATTTTAAATCAAAACCTTTGTTTTGGCTTACTAAATTTATTTTAGTTGCTGTTTACTCGGGAAAAAGTGGCTGCTCAATATGCCTTACTTCACTCTTATCTGTCAAACCATTTAAACGCTGTGTTATGCTTGGGTTGTAGATTCCACTCATACCTCCTTCAATTTGGTCGTTTCTAATCATTTTGCGTATCGTGCGACAGATAGGGACATAGTCTGTGTATCTTTCTTGCTTATTTTCAAAATAGTCGCTTAAATCGCTTATAATATTGTTTTCAAAGCACCATACTTCAAAACCTTCCAATGTCAATGGTCTTTCTTTCTTTCTGTTTACCTCATCACCATCCTTTCCGACAAAGTCTTGAACTAAAATAGGGTTACTTTTTACTTTTTGGCGATATGCTTCAAAGTATTCCCACATCTTTTCGGGTGTTTCAATGTATTTACTCTTTCCCATTTTATTTCAGTTTGTATAATTTACTCCAAGTTGTTGGCAATGTTAGGTCTTTTATAAATTCATAGCCTAATTTCTCAAAGGTGGCGTTCCATTCATCATGTGTCTTTATGTTGATATGTCCCCAATCTTTATCCCTATCGGTTATATTAGGTGTTGAACTAAATAGAATATGACTAGGTTTAATCTTTTTAAATAGAGATGTAATCTGCTTATCGGTCATGTGTTCCGACACCTCAATAAATAGCATTAAGTCAGTTGTAATCGGTTTGGGTACTACTTTGATATGTGGCATTTTATCCGCTAAATAGTTGCGGTGTGCCTCAAAATATTCAAAGGCTGACACCTCATAACCTTTCTTATGGAAAGCATCAGCATAAGCCCCTACACCTGCACCATAATCCAATACATTTTTAAATGTTATTTCTTGTTCTATTGCGTTTGCGGTTGCGTTGCATAGGTTAATGAAGTCTTGATTGAATGGGTCAATTCCCATTTTCAATTCTTCTTCTAAAAATTCTTTATCGCTTATCATTTTTTTTTCTTTGCTTTTATTTCTTGCGCTGCCTTATCTGATTCATATTTATTAACCCACCTTATCATGTTCATTAGTACTTCAATATTACATCCACTACAACCGCCTGGTCTTATTCCCGTTAATTCGTGTTGAAATTCTTTTAATTGAAGCAGTTGGTTTGTTTGACCTATCCAACTATTCTCGGTTTGAAATACGTGCAAAAGTTCACGCAATGAAAAACGAATCGTCTCATCCTTAAAAATTATCTCGCTGTAAATTTCATCAAAGGTTTTCATCAGTATAATTTAATTAAAAGTCTTTTCATCAATATAGCTAAGTAGCTTGCAAATCCACCATACCCTAATCCAATAAGAATAGGTTGCGTTATCGGTACAAATATAAAAAATAGTACTCCAAATAATGTACTCCAAAAAGAAAGGCATACAATGCAGTTAAAAGGTTTGAAGTCTAACCAACTTGGTAAACTACCTGCGGTAAAAAAACTAATCCATAAAAAAGGTAATCCTAAAAGTGTTATCATATTATTTATTTAAAATTTGTTTGTATGCTTCAAATCTTTCAGTTGCTACATTAGTCATGTGGTAGCGTTGCATATCAATATATAATTGCGCCCTCAAATCTTCAACAAGGTTCGGATTATCTATTAGTTTAGTCATGTACTTATACCAATCGTTTTTATGTTTAACTTTTAGGCAATTAACCCCATGTTTTAAGTCGGGCGAATAAGGGTAAACATCGCTGCATATTACTGCTTTCATCTTAAATCCTGACTCCAATAGTTTTAAGTTTGACTTGTTGTTATTAAAACGATTGTTCCGAAGTGGTATAAGTGATACGTTTATCAAGTCATAAAAGTTTCCATATTCCTTTACTCCAGTTTCTTTGAAGATTCCAAATTGAGATTCATTTGCCTTACCCCTTGCGCTCAATACACTTAATATAGCTTGACTTGTATCTGATTGACTTGCAAAACCACCATAAACAACTTTAAACTTATCTTTGTAATCTTCTGCCGTGTATAACGAATATAAACTATCGTGCATTAAAATTACATCTTCTAAGTGAGTGATTGACCCACTCCAACCAAAGTTTAATTTACCATTGAATTGTGGTTCTCTTAATTCAAAATGTCCCTCTGGATAAATTCCATTAGGTACTATGTAAATATTTTTTTGCCCTAATTCCTTAGTGAGTGTATTCGCCAATAATTCATGAGTAGTTGTGCATGCGGTTGCATTCTTTACTGCTAAACTAATTTGTTCGGTATGGTTGCCATCCTTTGCTGCATAGTATAAGATATGATTTTTTGGAAGGATATAATCATCATCCAAATCAATCACATAAGGTAAACCAACTCTTTTTAGTTTATCAATTAGTGCCTGCGGTTCGTTTGTCTTTGATGCAAACCTATTCATAACAACTAAGTCAAAGTCCTTTAAGAACTCATCTGTTGCACTGTCTACTTCATTTATTAGGCTTATCTCAATCTCATCTTTGAAAAGGTCTGACATCACATTGTGAGGCATCCATAACCTATGATAATCAACTCCGCTAATCTTTGGGTAACTTGGTATAACTATTAGTAGTTTAATCATATCTGTTTCGCTTTTTGTTTAATTTTTTCTTTGACTGCCCTCAATGCTGAATAACTAATGCCTGTTAGCCTTTGGACTTTCTTCATATCCCCGAACTGATTATATAATAATATAATCCGATTTTCAAATTCGTTTAAGGAAAGCATAAACTGCTCCGCTTCCTTAGTCATTATTTCTTTGCTTAGTTCACTTGGTGTATAGATGTCGAACTCGATTAACTCCCTTAGAACTATCTTTCCTAACTTGCCATTTCTTGACATTACATTGAAAGCTACTCGGTAAAACCAAAACTTTAAATAGTTAAGGTCGGGTAATCGTTCATCTGATATAGTTAGAATTTCGCAGATAGTTTCTTGGTAGATGTCTTCAGCATAATGAATATTAATCTTATAGCACATTTCTTTGAATGACTTGTCGCTTACTATAACATCAACCAAATGCAGCCTATCGGGTTTCATTCATCAGGGTTTAATAATGCAAATATTTCATCTTCTCTTTCCATTGTGGCAAAATTAGTTAATAAAAATCATATAAATTAATCTTTTATTGTCATTTGTTACCTCCGTATGTTTCGTTGTAGTACATTTCGCCAGTTCTTAAAGGATTACTATAAACATCCTCTTCAACCCCTGTTGTGTAAGCATCTTTAATTTGCTCCTTTTGCATTTCCTTTGCTGTTTCATATAAAAAATCTATCGTATCCTTTTCTGTAAATTTACCTGTTATAAGTTTTGTATAAAACCAATGAATTGCTGTTTATTTTACTGATTC
>Ga0304729_1000564_pt1 | contig 27081 bp, 25 predicted proteins | sample C_131016_MF_Meta_FD_190475 | JGI IMG/M metagenome (GOLD analysis project Ga0304729, IMG submission 190475) | Freshwater microbial communities from Lake Croche, Canada to study carbon cycling - C_131016_MF_MetaG (v2) (version 2) | ecosystem: Environmental > Aquatic > Freshwater > Lake | place... | reverse complement strand
CCTGTTTCATTAGTTCAGCGATTTCCCGCTCGTCTAACTCTTCCAGGTACAGGAAACTGCCTATCTGTTTCTTCCCATTTACCTCATGCTCCAAGGCAGTGTGTACTTGACGAACGATCATTCTTAACCCTTTCTCCAGTAGGCAACATCTGCCACATTTAGAAGATACTCCTCAAAGTGACTATTGGTGATAGCAGCTTCACAGCGAGTACTTCTGATTAGATCGATGGCCTCTCGAGGGGTGTGGCCATCTCTAATGAGAACAAGTGCTGTGATGAGACCTGAACGATTCATGCCGGCCTGGCAGCGGATAAGGACCTTCTTACCGGCCTTCCAATCTGAGTGAGCTTCTCTAACTAGGAATGTTAGATCTCGCTCAGGATCAAAATCCCTCATGTCACCATCGTGGAATGTGAAACGTAGTTCCTTCACATTGCTTCCTGCTGGGTTAGCTTGGCTATAGGCGGTGATTACAGTGTCGAAGTCCTGCTTGGTAACCTGTGTGCGAATTTGAGCAAAGCCACGTAGGCCTTCCCCTCTACTCTGAGCTCCAAGCTCGTCGTATTCATCGGTGCCTCCTTGATAGAGGCCATTGAGAATTTCACTCCATAGAGTGTCTGGGTAATACGGTACTGACATAGTGTTCTATGTTCCTTATCTTTTGTTCTTACGTTCTTTATCTTTATGTCTGTAAAGTGCGAACAGCCCGGCAAGATTATTCTTCTCGCCAGGCCGCTGCACCTTTAGTGGTTCTTAGTCAGCGTCTTTATCTCTAAAGTTCTTGCGATCACGCATCATGCGAAGCTTCTCTTCCTTCAACATTTTCATTTTGAAGTTTAGATCTGGTTCCATTGCACTTTGCATAAAGTTGAGACTGCTTGCTTGTAAACGAAGGGAAGTTCTGTCACTCAGGTGGTTATTAGCCATAAAGTACTGAAGATCTTTACCTGCAGCTTCAAGAAGAGCGTTAGCTTCATCATGCTTACCTTGCAGAAATAGTTCTTGAGCTTCGTCGTAGATCCTCTGCATGCGAACCATCTTCAGCTCACCGACAATATCTGCATCGCGCTCAGGCTCTACCCACTTCTCAGTAGGAACGAGTTCAACCTCAAAAGTTTCTGAGTTTGAAACCTTTTTGCCAGTAATTGCATCCGTGTATTCCCAGTCAATTTTGACGCCTTGCTTCAATCCTGGCTCTGCCATTTCATGACCATCAAGAGTGAGATCGAAGACCACGTTTCTCTGCTCGCCGCCAGCTAAATCGCCCAGGAGAGTTGAAACGTGTCCGTGGGATTTCTTCCACTTCTTCATTCTTCTTCCAGCCACAATGTCCGCCTTCTTGCCAGAGAAGTCTGGTCCAATAGTGATATCGAAATGAACATCGAGCATTGTCTTTAGAAGCAAACCATCGATTTCAGCTTGAAGGCCATCAAGTGCTTCGCCCTGCTTGATAGCAGCGATGTGGTTACCGTTACCGCCTTCTGCCATTGCGCTTAGGATGTCCTCGTCGTATCCGCCACCGATTCCCATAGTTGTTGTGAGAACTAGGTGTTCAGTTGCTTGGGTAGCTAACTGGCCAAGCGCAACGGGATCAACGATTCCTTGGTTAGCCTGTCCATCGCTTAGCAAGATGATGGTAGTTTCGATTCCTTCTGGAGCTGCCTTAGCCTGCTCTAGTCCAAGACGATAACCAGCCTCAAGGTTGGTGCTACCTCCAGCGTTAATCTTTCTAACGCTCTTTACTAGCTCAGCCATTTTATGGTTCTTTACCTGGTCAAGCGCAACATTGACGATTGCCTGGTCGTCGAAGCTGACTACTGCGATGTAATCCTCTGGGTGCAATCTTGGAAGCGTTTCTGCGATTGTGTTCAGAACGACCTCTAGACGGTGCCCGGCCATTGAGCCAGATCTATCAATCACGAAAACCAAAGACTTGGTCTTGTGTTGTGTTGCTGCTACCACTGGTGCAGCCGGTGCGGTAATTTCTAACATCAAGCCAAGTTGTGTTGGCTTTCCTTGCTGGCACTTGTTGTGCTCTAGTTTTATATTTATCATTTATCGTTTCCTTTTTTGTCGGTGCTTTTTGAGCACATCTATAACAACTACTTTTCTGCGTGTTTTATTCCCGAACGGGGCTATTTGGGTTCAACCGAACATTTCACACGTAACACCTTGTGATCGCAAGAGCAGTTGAAAACAACTACTTCCCCGACTTTTGCGTTTTGAATCATCACGGCATGTGAATTGCATAAGTACTCTCTAGCTGCACACATCGGACAAATCAGCCAATGTGTTGCTGGTTCTCTGCAGGTTTCCCACTGACAACTCTCATCGCTATTGAAATCGTCTTCAGTGAAAATCTGTTCAAGAACTGAACCGCCGGTTTGGTTACTTGTCATTACTGCTCTTCCTTGAAGAGTCTTCATATAATTCAATTTCAGGATGTGATCCCTTGAGGCCAAAGATTGCAGCGGATGGATTACCATCGTGAGCTTTGTATCTTTCCAGAAGGTCTAGCGCATGAACTTTTTCATGAAGAGCGTTATGCAATCCGAAATAGAACATCCCTTCAACCTGGACACCATAAGCCAGCACGAGAGACACCAGGGTCAGTTCCACTACCTCAGCAATGCTTGGAGCATTTTCGTAAATCTTCACAAACCAGGAATTAGATTCTTCATCTATCTCGTCCGGGTTCAATGCATATCCACCTGTTGTGCTCTTAGGTGCTGTGAAGCCTAGGAACTCAAGTTTTTTGAACTGCAGTTCGCTCAGGGGTGGGTTTACCTTGTCGTTAGCACTTGCAAAGACAACTACCGAACCATCGCTAAGCCAGTCAACTTTTATCGTTGGGCCACCTTTATTGTTCCTGCGGATAAAGCGATCACCATAGCAATGAATAGAAGCTCGATAACCTCCGAAGAGATTCTCATTCAGATAAACCAATACCTTTGCAAGCGGAACCCAGTCTGGTCCTAATAACGGATTCTGTTCAATGTTCTCCATGTTTACTCCTTCACCAAGGTGTTGCGATAAATGGTGCTCACCACAGTGGCCCAAGTCTCAGGTGTTTCCTTGTATGGCTGGTAACCACCGGCACCTCCGATCAGAACTCGACCGTTTGCATACTTGTTAGCTAGCGCAGCGATTCGCTCAGCTGCACTTCTAAACCCAGCTTGAGTAAAGGTGTTACTTGCCAAAGGAGAACCAATGTGACCATCAGCTCCGGCTGCAAGCAGGATGACATCTGGTTGGTACTCATCAATAATCTCTGTTGCCTGGTCGATTGCCCAAAGTAAGCCATCATCACCATCGGTATCAGTAAGGTTGATGTTGTACCAGTGCTTGGATGGGTTGTGCCAGAAGTGTCTCTGCCCATACTTGTTGCGATCTCTGGTGTCACTTCCAGTTGGGAAGATGGTTCCGTTATGGATAGAGATCGTTGGGATGTCAGTATCAGAAAGCATCTCCTGCACACCATCACCTGCGTGAATATCCCAGTCGATATATAGAGGTCTGTAACCTAGTGACTCTAGTTCTCTAGCCGCCCAGGCAAAATCATTGAAAACACAGAAACCACTGGATTCTCCCTTGAGGGCATGGTGCTTAGCTCCCTGCGGGTTGAACCCAACTCGAATCTTGCCTTCTTTGAGTGCTTGAACTAGACGGTAGGTGCCGGAGAACATAGCTAGTAGCGCGGCAGCGTTACCTGGGTTCTCTCCATCCCAATGGCTATCTCGATACTGATCAAGCACTCTAGCGACATGTCTCAAGTCATGAACTGACTCAATAGCGGAGCGCACCAAAGGCTTTAGCTCTTCGGTAATGGGTTCAATAACCTCAACGGCTGAACCTAGCTCAGCAACAATGAACTCTGTTGCTAGTTTGGCTCTGATTGGCTGCATCGGGTGGGTCTCACCTAGTGACCAATCTAGGTAGATCTGGCCGAAGGTGGTCTGTAACGGTAACTGTTTCAATAAATTGCTTCCTATATTTCTCGGGACAACAATAGAAACAGCAACTAGGGACATGAAATTCCTGATGTTCGCCAGAGGCGATAGAAAGGCCTTTTCGGGAACGCCGGCAGATAAACTCCAATCATGAAGAAAATCCAGCACTTTCTAGAGGTATTCATCTTTGGCGCTAGGTGGCTACTAGCCCCCCTATACATCGGATTAGTAGGAGCTCTTGGGCTCTTGCTGTGGCGTTATGGCATCGAGTTCCTATCCTTAGCCACACATATCAATAGTGCTGATGCTCATGATTTCACCCTGGATCTTCTAGGACTACTAGACCTAGTACTACTAGGCAACCTGGTTCTTATTGTTCTATTTGCTGGTTACGAGAACTTCGTCAGCAAGATTGAAGTAGCAGAGAGCAGCACAGACAGGCCATCTTGGATGGGAACCATCGATTTCAGCGGTCTAAAGCTAAAACTAATTGGCTCGCTAGTTGCACTGTCCGTTATCGAACTTCTAAAAGACTTCATCGAACTTTCAAACCACGAATCAGAGAATGTCGGTCAAGGAACTATCTGGAGAATTGTTATTCACCTAACGTTCGTGGTCTCTGGAGTGCTATTCGCCGTCATGGATCGCCTTGGCGAAACTGGTGGCAAGCACACTGCTGGTGACTAGTTTGTCGCTGGCTAACAGATAGCAAACACTCTCCAAAAAGCCAAATCCTCTATGCTATGTTTTTCCATATGGAGATGACTGTTGTTTCGAATGAATATTTAGACGGTTTAATTAAAAGTAAATCGAAAGTCAAAATTTTAGGTTGGGCGACCCTACTACTTGCAATTTCCTTGATTGGGATCCCGTTTTCTATAGTCACAGGAATTCTGTATCTCTTACAGCGGAAAAAATTCAGAAAAGCCCTCTACGCCACAGAAATAACTTACTTCGTCCAAATGAGGCGATCATTTGTACAAGGTCTGATGCGCAGTGAAAGGCTGATTGCGGAATGGAACGCCAAGCACAATGAGTTAAGATATAAACTTTCATGCTTGGAAATGAAGTGGGGGTCGCCCCTCTACTTTAAGGCTGACGCCATTCTCTGCGAACTTCACCTTGAATCTGATTCAGCCCCTAGAGGATCTATAGAAGGTGCCACGGCATTATATGCCGACAATACCGCGACTCAGATTGTTGCAACAGGAGCAGTTAGCAACACTTCCTATTCACACGGAGATGACTATCCGGGGCAAGTGGGCTACAACAGAATCGAATCCAGTTCGACCAGCACAACTTACAAATTGACCCCGGTTACTTCAGGTTCTGCCTCTGTACAAGTTTCAGGTCCAAAACTGATTCCTGGTGTTCTTCTGTTTCAGAACGCAAGCGATGCTCAAACTTTTACCAATACTTTTAATGCGGCTGCAAGATCCACTAAGGAAGCTCTAAAGAACTTACCAAATAACATTGCCGCTACAAAAACAGCGATTAAACAGCATGAAATCGTCGGTGAAAGTGATTTTGGCTCTGCAGACTTACTCGCCTCGCTAGATATTCTCCCCACCGAGGTGATTAGCTGGATAGTTAGCACTGCTGACTCGCAAGTAAAGACAGCAAAATTCAAGGAAGAAATTTGGAACCAAGTAGAGAAAAGAGTATCTGGAAGTTAGCACTGCTGACTCGCAAAAGACCCAGGCCAAACACTCCTGGAGTTTATGCTAAACCAAACACAGCTCTAACTGGATAACTCAGATACTCAGCCCACTCAAGAAGTCTTGGTTCACGCCATGCATAGTCTTGTGCAACTTGAGCTAAACATGCCCAATAGAACACTGTCACTAGATCTATCGTTAGATAGTTCTTGGTGTCATCTTCAAAGACTCGACCTAATACTCTTCTAAGTAGTTGAGGCACCTGAGCTAAACCGTATTCGTGGATGGCATCTAGGACTAGTAGTTCTATTTGATCTGATCTTCTGGCATTCCAAATAGGCGTTGCTTCTGAGGTTCGTAGAATCTTTGAAACCTTAAGGGCATTCCTATAAGAAGCTTGATCAAGAGCTAGCAGAAGGCCTTCAAAACGCTCTAGCTCATAGCCTGCAAGCCTTAGATCTAGGATGTCTGGGTAGTAAAGGACTCCAGTAAGAGACGCCCTACCGGCAGGTGGATCTAGCCTTACCTGGTCTTTGTCTACATCATCAAAATCTTGCATGAGTATATTGTCCTAGGTTATGGCTAGGTTGAGAACAACTAACAATTAGGGAGTCCCAAGTGAAATCTTTTTTCAGCGGTTGCTTTGGCTTTATAGCGATACTTTTTGCTCTAGTTTTCTTCATCAATAACCCAGCGGTATTTTGGGGAGTTGTAGTTGTCTTTGGTGTTGTCATTCTTCTTGGTGTTAGAGAAGGTCTAAAGCGCAGCAGAGCAAAGATGGCCCAGAATCCCCCTACCCCTCCAGCTAATAGTGCTGACGATGATGAAGAAGGTGACATTCGTCACCACTATGACATCGGTGGAACACCAATGTCTATTGGTAACCCAGAGACTATACAGAATGAATCAATGTCACTCGGCGATGAAGAGGACGAGGAACACTAGCCAAGCATGTTGTGCAACACGATAGTTGCATCACGAGCTGGACCAACACCGATAGCTGAGATCCGGCACTTGCTCATCTTCTCTAGCGCTCTCACATAGTCCTGAGCGTTCTTAGGAAGTTCTTCAAAGGTCCTGCAACCTGTGATGTCTTCTTCCCAGCCTGGAAAGTTTTCATAGATAGGAATCGCGTGGTGGAAATCCGATTGTGAAACAGGAACTTCCTCCACTCGCTTGCCATCAACTTCATAAGCAACGCAAACAGGAATCTCTTTGATACCGGTTAGAACATCTAGCTTGGTCAGCACAAAATCGGTAAGGCCATTGATACGAGCCGCATAGCGCGCTATAGGAGCGTCATACCAACCACAGCGACGTGGACGACCTGTTGTTGTTCCATACTCATGTCCGGTCTTACGAAGGAGCTCGCCCCACTCATCAAATAGTTCTGTTGGGAAAGGGCCTGCTCCAACACGAGTGGTGTATGCCTTAACAATTCCGATTACATTTTGGAATAACCCAGGACCAATACCAGATCCCGTTGCAGCTCCACCCGCAGTTGCATTTGATGAAGTAACGAACGGATAGGTTCCATGGTCAACATCAAGCATCGTTGCCTGGCCACCCTCAAACAAAACATTTTTACCCGCTTCAATAGCTTGATGTAATTCGAGTGCAGTGTCAGCAACCATCGGGCGAAGCCGTTCTGTATAGGTCAATAGTTCTGCAACCATTTCGTCTGCTCTAATTGCAGCGCGGTTATAAACCTTACTCAGCAACTGGTTCTTCTGAACTAGTGCAGCCTCAACTTTTTGACGAAGAATAGATTCATCAAACAAGTCTTGAATACGAATACCAACACGGTTGATCTTGTCTGCATAGGTTGGACCAATGCCTCGGCCGGTAGTTCCAATGGCTCTCTTACCTAAGAAACGTTCTGCTGTCTTATCAAGTGATACGTGATAAGGAGTAATGACATGTGCATTAGCAGAAACACGAAGACGGCTAGTGTCAATGCCTCTAGCATTCAAAACATCAAGTTCTTCAAACAGAACGTGTAGATCGATTACAACACCGTTAGAAATAACCGGAATAACTCCAGGAGTCAAAATACCTGAAGGAAGTAAGTGCAGTGCATATTTCTCATCACCAATTACTACTGTGTGGCCTGCGTTATTACCACCATTGAACTTCACAACATATTGAATGTGTTCAGCCAAAAGGTCAGTAGCCTTACCCTTGCCCTCATCGCCCCACTGAGCTCCTACGATCACAAATGCAGGCATGGCAATCTCGTTTCTGTTTTAGGTGGGCTTACCCGTTCATTTTACTTTATTGAGAGCGCAGGGTCAGACAGATAAACGAGGGCGACCTTGTTATCCCGGTGAAAAGCCAAACAAGCCAGCCAAGAATGTACCAAGTAAACGGTCCGCAGCCGCTCTTCCAACTTGCGATATGTGACGCTCTATTGAGCGGGAAGGGCTAATAGACAAATAGTTCCTGGTTTCTGACGATCTAACCCTCGGACTAATGATGGTCAGCATGTTCCCGAATAGTTTTGTCTAAACTCAAGATATCAATTGAAAGGCGTTGCTAATGACACACTTCGAAGGTGATTGGAAAACCGTTCCAGAGTTTGTACTTTGGATTGACTCTGTAAATGCCTGGGTCGATTTGTTCGGAATCTATGCTCAAATTCCAGCCGACTCCTTGGGGGAAGACTCCTCCGGAATTATAGAAAGTTTGGACTCCAACTTGGTTTGGACTGAGCAAGAGGGTAATGGGCCTGATGTTATTGTGCCAGAGGTCTTGTTAGGAGATTGGGGTTCTGGAGGAGTCCAAGGATGGTTCGTTGGAACGGAAATGAGACAGCGTAATACTCGATTGAACGTTCAGACGATGCTAGAAATTGATTGTCAATCGTGTGGAAACGGGGAACTGGATGACCCGAGCGATTGTGATGCTTGTGAGGAAGAGGGAGTAGTTTGGCTAAGGCTGGAAGACATAGGTTTCCATATCCCTGCGCCTGCAACTTTTGAAGAGTTACAGAGATTGAAAGAAGAGAGAACCCAATTAGCAAATCCCATGGAATTGGATTTGCTGCTTGAAAAAGCTATTAGTTTCGATCGTGCGGGTTACCTAGACTTGGCTGTTTGTTTATGGGAGAAGGCAGCTGAATTGGGAAGTGCTCGAGCCATGTTCAATCTGGGTGATGTGGCAAAAGCTGCAGCTAATTTCGAAGCCTGTGAGTCCTGGTGGATCAGGGCTGCTCAATTAGGAAATACCGACGCTTCCTTTAGCTTAGGAGTCCTGTTTAAAGATAGAGCCAACATCACTGACGCAATGATCTGGTGGAAGAGAGCCGAGGCTCTAGGTGATGAAGGGGCAACTAAGGCAATTGAGGTCACGCGATCATTGGGCTTGGATCCTGATTTTCCCGTTGACGTAAATCAACTCTCAATTCCTCAGCTAAATTCGCTCGCCTATCAATACAACAAGTGGGAAGATTCCGACAAGGTACTCTTCTACTTACAAAAGTCAGCCGATCTCGGAGACTTAGAGGCATTGAACGATTTAGCGTTGGAAATTTCACGCCGGGGGGACGAAGAAAAATCACGTCTTTTACTCACCAAGGCTGCAGAAGCTGGACATTCTGTAGCGATGTTGAACCTCGGAGGTTCTTTTGCCAAGGAGAGTCGCTTTGCGGATGCCAAGGAGTGGTGGAGGAGGGCAGCAGAACTTGGAAATCTGGATGCGAAGAGAAATCTAGAACTAATGAGCACAAATGGCGATGACCCAGACTTACAAAATGGGCCGCAGGAAAGGAAAATGGCAACGACCACAGCATTCGAAAATAAGGCTGGCATCTTGGCGGAGCTATGGACAGACTATCGCAATGATGAGAGCTTCGCGGACTTTATTGAGTATAACGACTTAGGCTTACCACTTGCTTATGCTTATGCTAATGGTCTGATAGACCTACAAGACAAAGCAAAATCTTTTGTTGAGGAAGCCTTTGCTTTGTTGCTTGATAATTTAGATTTAAGAGACACCGGCTTTGAGACCTTAGAGCAAATCCTGAAGGCTGAGAACTAGATAAACAGGGATCGCCTCTAATCGACGAAAAACATACTATCTATCGCTTGAAAGAAATCGGCAGCTAGATGTTTGTGCCGCCCTGTTCTCGCAAAAGACTTTTTCGTGTCGAACTTGTAAGGTGTGACCCACTAGGCAATTTATGAAGGTGAAATTCAAAAAATTCCTGAGTTCATAGAATTCGCCACAAGAATGAAGTCATGGGCCGAAGGGTTTGGAATATATGAATTCATCAAAGCTGATGATGACGGCTAAGTTCCCGCAGAAACTCCAATACTAGTCTCCTTTGAATTCGTTTGGACTGAACGGTCCGAAGATGAGCAAAGTATCGAAACGGGACTTGCAACGGGTTCTCCAAATTACGAATCTTGCGTTGGTTGCTACTTAGGAACAAAAACCCTACAACATTTACTGACGAACAGTATGAGAAAGTTATAACTTGTCTTTAATTCCCTTTTATCGAATTTATGCGGGAAGAAATAGATTGCTTCTTGGATAATCAGAGATGATCTAAGCAAGTCATCCTCATCTAGTAAACACATGCTGCTGTATCCATGCGTGCATGGTGATAGCAGCAGCTGCTGAGGCGTTTATAGACCTTGTCGAGCCGAACTGGGTGATTTCTAGGACTACGTCGCTGGCTTCAATGGCCTGCTCGCTAAGCCCAGGGCCTTCTTGTCCAAATAGGAACACACACTGCTCTGGAAGCTTGTATAGCTCTATCTTTTGGCAGCCAGGGACATTGTCAATGGCGACGATGGGTAGGTTCTCTGACTTAGCCCAGGTTAGGAACTCTTCGACTGTGTCGTGGTGTCTGATGTGCTGGTAGCGGTCGGTGACCATAGCTCCACGTCTATTCCAACGTTTATTGCCAATGATGTGAACCTCTTGGGCTAGGAAGGCGTTGGCGTTTCTGACTATTGAGCCGATGTTGAGATCGTGTTGCCAGTTCTCAATGGCAACGTGGAATGGATGTCTTTTGAGGTCAAGGTCTTTGACGATGGCTTCCATCTTCCAGTAACGGTATTTATCAACGACGTTACGGGTGTCACCATGTGTTAGTAACTCAAGGTCATAGATGGATTCAGGTGAATCGTAGCCCTCAGGGAGATCTCCCTGCCATGGACCAACGCCCCAAGTCGTGAGTTCATGACTTCGGTTGTTTGCTTGTTCTTTATCTGACATCAACTCAAGCCTAACTTTGCTAAAGGTAAAGTAGAACCATGGGTGAACGTAGAAAAATAGAGTGTTGGTTAACGGACATGGACGGCGTGCTTGTGCACGAAGGACATGCCTTACCTGGAGCTGCTGAAGTATTGAAGCAGTGGAAGGAAGAGGGTCTTAGGTTCTTAGTGCTAACTAACAACTCGATGTATACCCCAAGAGATCTCTCAGCAAGGCTAAAAGCCACTGGATTAGATATCCCATCTGATGCCATCTGGACTTCGGCTCTTGCAACAGCTGACTTTATTGCATCCCAAAAACCTAAGGGTTCAGCCTTTGTGCTAGGTGAAGCAGGGCTAACAACAGCTATGCATGAGATTGGATACATCATGACCGATGTGGACCCTGACTATGTTGTTCTAGGTGAATCTAGAAACTTCAACTTTGATTCTCTAACCAAGGCCGTCAGGTTAATAAATAATGGTGCAAGATTCATCGCTACTAACCCTGATGCCACAGGTCCTAGCGCTGATGGAGTGTTGCCCGCCACAGGTTCAGTTGCAGCATTGATTACTAAAGCCACAGGACGTGAGCCATACATCGTTGGTAAACCAAACCCAATGATGTTCCGTTCAGCTATGAACAAGATCAATGCCCACTCAGAGTCAACTGGCATGATTGGTGACCGGATGGATACCGACATTGTTGCAGGTATTGAAGCTGGTCTTCACACAGTACTGGTGCTAACCGGTATCGCGGATGATGCAGAAATCAATAAGTACCCATTTAGACCAAATGAGATTCTGAACTCCATTGGAGATTTACTTAACTAGAGCCTAAAAGAAGAAGCGGCTGTCCATAAGGGCAGCCGCTTCTTCTTTAACTTAGGAGTTACTTGATAATGAATTTCTTTGTAAGAGTTCTTCCGTCGGCAGAAACAGTCACAGTCTTAGAACCTTTAGTAACTGTGTATGTGTATACCTGGGTTGCCTTAGTTGGCTTGACAGTGACCTTCTTCAGCCCGGTTACAGTGACCTGGAAGCTCTTTCCGGTCGCATTTTTGATTGTTACGGAAATCTTCTTTCCAGCAGCCGTTGCAGAAACAGTGATTGGAAGGGAAGGCTTGTAGTAGTGGAACTCAACAGCATTACCCATTGTTGTCACACCAGTTAGCTCAGCGAATACATTTGCAAAGGTTCCACCAGAAACAGGAACTGGAGAAGTTCTTGTAGCTGGTTGTGCTTCACCGTTTAGGTCTGAGTTGTTCAAAGTGAAAGTAACAACACCGAAAGCATCTGTTGTGCCTGTTAGAACAAGTTGATCTTGAGTGGTCTTAGTTGAATCAACATTTGAAAGTGTTGTTGCACTGCCCAGAGCTGAGTTACCGACGATACCTGCAGAGATCTTTGCGTTAGCACCAGAGTTCGCTAAGTTGATGCGGACAGACACTGGTTGGTTACGAGCGTAAGAGCCATTCTCCTTGGTTGCCTGGAAAGCGATGATCTGCTTCGATGCAAGAGGAGAGTAAGTCTGAACGACACCGTTACCTGAGATTGCGTTAGTGCCATCAAGTGTCGGTGCAAGTAAAGACAAGGAGGCTTCAGTCGCGTTGTATGTCAAAGCTGATGAGTTGAAGTAGTGCAGCTCAATGAAGTCAGCCGCGTCAGTCTTTTCACCAGTGATGCTTGGCAAGAACTGGCTGTAACAGTCAGTTGTTGGGTCAGCATTCTTGTCATTAGGAGTATCTGAATCTAAGTGCAATGGAGCATCCGGAAGCTTGCCACCATACGCGGTGCAGTCATCTGGAGAGCTGATTACGAAGGTTACGTTTCCGTTTACGTCTGTAGTCGCAGTAACGTTTGCACCATCAGATGCGTTAGCTGGAGCTGGACGAGCCTTGATTCCGTTTACACGAACAGCTGCGTTTGAGTTTGAGTAACCCTTGTTAGCGCGAAGAGTAACAACGGTGTTTGCAAGAGGAGCACCAGCAGCATTTGCTGCATGGTAAGTAAGGGAAGTACGAAGACCGAATGGAACATAAACCTGGTTGAAGCGCATACCAACACCGAACCAGTCACAGTCAACAGTGAACTGTGATTCAAAGTCATAGCGGTGGATTGAGTTGTCATCAGTTAGCACTGGGCTAATCAGACGAATGGTGTCCTTAGGGTGATCGTTATCTGACTGATCTGCGACTGCGTAAGGGCAGTCCGCTGCACGGGCCGGCGCTGAGATAGCTCCAACGCCAACTATTGAAAGCAATGCGGTGGCAACTAGTGCACCAAGCTTTTTTGAGGTTAAGTTCATGATTAGTCCTTCTTCATATGAGGAAGGTGTTTCCGAAGGTCTCGGATTAGACGGGTGCGCCGAATCTTCAAGATTTTTCGGAGTGCACACACACTTCCTATTAGCAGATTATCCCTAAGAAGTGGTTCGTGAAAGCGGTTTCGCGGGTAGTTACCAATTCGTTATCTAAAGCTAAGCGCTCTCACGAATTATGAGTTCGGTAGGGAGGATGATTGGCTGAAATTCATGACCATTCAGTTGCGCAATAATCAGATTTCCTGCTGCCTCCCCTAGCGCAACAACGTCCTGTCTGATGGTTGTTAGAGCTGGTCTGGAGGTCTGAGCGATCAAGGCATCATCGAAGCCAACTACCCTGACATGCCCCGGAACCGTCTTACCAGCAGCCTCTAGCACTGTGATAGCACCCATCGCCATGATGTCATTGCTGGCAAAGATGCCGTCCAGATCTGGGTGCGCATCCATCAAAGCTTGAGCATGCTTCTTACCTGATTCGAAAGAGTAATCTCCCTCACAGATAAGGCCTTTACCTGGCAGGTGTCCACTCTCACGAAATGCCTGCAGATAGCCATCTAGACGCTGCTTAGCAGCTGTGGTTCCAATGTCTCCCGTGATGATGCCAACCTTCTTACAGCCCTTACTCATCAGGTGTTTGGTAGCTGTGTATGCACCACCGAAGTTGTCGGTATCAACAAATGGGATATCAGCATTCGAGTGCGGGGTGCCGGTGATAACTAGCGGCAACCCTCTTCTCTTGAGATCATTTACCAAAGCATCGCTGTGTAATACGAAGAAGATAGCCCCATCAACTTCACCTGATTTGAGATAGTGCGAGACACCACCTTCTAATGAACCAACAGGGGAAACCATCAGAACTGTGTGTAAACCGTTCTCTGAAAGAACACGGCTAACACCCGATGTAACAGTTCCCCAGAACGGGTCTGAAAAAACAGATAGATCATCATCAATAACAACTGCGATAAGACCGGTTCGACCAGAAGCTAGAGCAGAGGCAACACGGTTCTTTTTGTAACCAAGCTTTTCAACAGCTTCCTGAACTCTTCTAGCTCTTTCAGGGTGAACGCTATCATCGCCATTGAGGACACGAGAGACAGTCGCTTCAGATACTCCAGCAGTCTTAGCTATAACAGCATATGTGGGGCGTGCACCAGGAACCATTAGGTTATCCTCCCCGCCCCGAAAGGCTCTAGTTGTTCTTTACTGTTTCCAAAACAGCACCGTTACTAGCAATCACCTTACTGTAAACGCTTGCTGAAAGTTTCGGAGTTCGCTGTAATGTTTCAAAATTGACATGAACGATACCAAATCGTTTCGCATATCCTTCAGCCCACTCGAAGTTATCCAACAAAGACCAGTAGTAGTAACTCTTAACTGGAACGCCTTTATCGATAGCTGCACCAACGGACTTGAGGTGGCTAAGCAGGTAATCCACTCGACGATCGTCTGTTACAACACCGTTCTCATCTGGGCCCTCAGGGTAAGCAACCCCGTTCTCGGTTATAGCGATGTCAATGAATTCAGGCCAGTCCTTGTGAATGCGAACTAGCAGGTCTTCAAGTCCCTTAGGAGTAATTGGCCAACCCATGTCAGTGTGTGGGGCAGGGGATGTGCCATCAGAGTTAATTGGGAAGACGAAGGTTCCTTCGTTCTTCTCAACCTGTTCAGTTGTTGGAGTGTTCAAGAAAGAGTCACTGTAATAGTTAATGCCTAGGAACTCACTATCGATCTTTACTAGATCCATATCTCCCGGCTTTACCACCTTGGCAAGCTTGTCACCATAGAACTCAACTAGGTTCTCAGGATAAGTTCCATGTAGCTGTGCATCTAACCACCAGCGGTTGATATTTGAATCCCAGTAATCACGAAGCTGCAGCAACTCAGGGTTACCCTCATCGGACACACGGTAGTTAGTCATGTTCAAAGTAATACCGCTACGAATCTCAGGGTGCACTGCACGAAGAGCACGGGTGGCTTCAGCGTGAGCTAGAGCAGTGTGGTGAGCAACAGCAATAGAAGTATCTAGATCTTTTACCCCTGGTGCATGCACTCCCCAGAAGTTACCTAACCAGGTAACACACCAAGGCTCATTGATTGTGATCCAGTTAGCAACACGATCACCAAAAGATTCAGCAGCCAAAGTTGCGTAGTCAGCAAACTGACCAACGATATCTCTGTTAGCCCAGCCACCTTTATCTTGCAGTGACTGTGGCAGATCCCAGTGATACAAAGTAGCTGTTGGTTGAATACCAGCTTCTAGTAACGCATCGATAAGACGGTCATAGAAATCAATACCGTGCTTACCGGCAACACCAGTTCCACCAGGAATAATTCTTGGCCAAGCTAATGAGAAACGGTAAGACTGAATACCAAGATCTTTCATGATCTGGATATCTTCTTGGTAGCGGTGGTAGTGATCACAGGCAACGTCACCGTTGTCAGCGTTAACTACCTTGCCAGGAGTCTTTGAGAAAGTGTCCCAGATGCTAGGTGTTCTACCACCATCAGCAAATGCACCTTCAATTTGATATGAGGCTGTTGCAGTGCCCCAGTTGAAATCTTCTGGAAAACTCATAATTAACCCTTCACTGCCCCATCCATAACACCGCGGACAAGTCTGCGGCCAACAAAGATAAACAGCACTAGTAGCGGTGCGGTTGATAGGAATGCTCCACCCATGTTTAGTGCGTAGTCAATTGCATAACTACTCTTAAGCTGGTTCACTGCAACCTGTGCGGTGAAATTCTCTGGAGTATTCAAAACAAGTAGTGGCCATAGGAAGTCATTCCAGGTTGCAAGGAATGAGAACAAACCAAGAACGAAGCTGCTCTGTCTAATAATCGGAAGCACGATTGACCAGTAAGCGCGGAACACACCGGCACCATCAATTGAAGCTGATTCCAAGAGTTCGTTAGGAACTTGAGCATCAATAACCTGACGCATCCAGAACACACCGAAGGCTGTAACCAGTGCCGGAATAATCAACGCAAGTAATGTGTCAATCCAACCAGCCCAACCAACAAGCATGAACAAAGGAATGATTCCAAGTTGGCTCGGAAGCATCATGGTCAAAATAACAAAGAGCACCATGTATCGCTGACCACGGAAGTTCAACTTAGCAAAAGCGAAACCTGCGATAGCTGAGAAGAACACCTGAGCCAAGGCAACGATGGTTCCAACGTAAACAGTGTTTAGTAATGCCTGGTTGAACTGTGGAAGCACTTCATACACGTGACTTATCACGGTGAAGAAACGCGGACCAGGAACAAGCGTTGGTGGAATCTTGCTGATCTCATCCGTTCCGTTAGATGCAACGATGAACATCCAGTAGAACGGGAAGACAGATAGGAAGGTAACAAGAATCAAGGCAAAGTAACCCATGAATGACATCTTCTGCCATTTAGGAGTCTTGTTCTTTGGCGGACGTGGAGTGGTCTGCTCTTTAGCTAGCGCTGTACTCATTTGTTATCACCTGTCAATCTACGAGTGATAAAGAAGTTGATGATCGAAACAATTGCAACGATGAAAGTAATCATGATTCCAACTGCAGCTGCATAGCCCCACTTGTATGCCACGAATGCTTGATCGAAGAGGAACAAGGTCAAGGTTGAGAACTGACCTGAGTCACCTCCGTTGTATGAGCCACCAAGAATCAAAGGCTCAGCAAATACCTGCAGTCCACCGATAGTTCCAACTATCAAAACGAATGTGATGGTGTTACGAAGGGATGGCAGTGTTACATAAAGGAACTGCTTCCATTTGTTAGCACCATCAAGAGCAGCTGACTCATAAAGTTCACCTGGGATAGCCAACATAGCGGCTAAGAAGATAAGAGCGTTATAACCGGTCCAACGCCAAACAATCATCGAAGCAATAGCGATGTGGCTGGATGTTGTTCCTTGGATAAAGTCAACGTGTTCGAAACCAAGAGCACCGATGATGATGTTGATCATTCCAAAATCACGACCGAAGAGCTGACCAAAAACAATCGCGATGGCTAGCACTGAGGTGATGTTAGGAACCAACAAAATGGTTCTCCAGAAAGTTGAACCTCTAAGGCTTGGGTTATGCAAAATTGCAGCCAGACCAATCGAGAAGATCAACATTGGGATGGTTGATAGCAACCAGATGTCCAAGGTGTTTACTAATGCGTTCCAGAAACGATCGTCCGCAACTAACTCATTGAAGTTACCTAAACCAATGAACTCCTGTGTTCCAAGAGCATCCCAGTTGAAGAAAGCAATGTAAACAGAATAAATAATTGGTGCTAAACCAAAGATCAGGAACATCACAAAAAATGGTGCAGTGAACAGGTAGCCCCAACGTCCATTCAATGAAAGAACAGCGTTCGGATTGTTCAGTTTCTTATTTGGCTTAGCTGGTTTCCAAGGTGATGGTGGCTTGGATTTGCCAGTCTTAGCCACAGTCGCTTGTGACATTATCTATCTCTCTGGTTAAGACTTAACTATTTACACTTGCCCGCATCAGCAATGCCCTTGGCAAATGCTTTAGCTGGAACTTTTTCTTTCAGGTTTGCAACAAGTGAGATAGCTGAACCCATTGCCATATCAATACAGCGCTGGAGTTTACCTTCGAAGATCGGCTTTAGCTTCTGAACACCCTTGGCATAAATTGCTCCGGTAGGTGCGTTGTTGAAGAAAGGATCCTTGAAGCCAACTAGGTCAGCATCTTTGTATAGCGAAGGTGTTGAAGGGAATAGACCATAGATTTGGAAAACCTTCAACTGCTGAGCAGGAGCCAGGTACCAAGAAATAAAGTCCCAAGCTTCTTGCTTGTGCTTTGCACCCTTAGGAATGGTTAGCTGGCTACCACCCTGGTTACCGCCACCACCAGGCACGCTAGCAATGTCCCACTTACCTGAAGTTGTTGGTGCTTGACCCTTAATGTAATCCATCATCCAAGCTGGAGCTAACATAACTGCGAAAGTTCCCTTAGACATACCGACGTTCCAGTCAGATGAGAACTGACCGATACGAGTTCCGATTGCTGCTTTAGAAGCTGCAATAGTGGTATCGAATGCAAGCTTCACGCGAGGGTTCGTCTTGTAAACAAGCTTGCCGGTGTCAGTACCGTCATTCTTGTAATACTTCTCTGTGCCCTGGTTCATAACTGCTGGGTAAATAGTTCCAACGTTATCCATGAAACCAATGTTGGCTTTCTTATCTTTTGCTGAAAGCTTGCCCATGTATGACTTACCGAAAGCAATGAACTTATCCCAAGTGTTCCAAGCAGCGCTTACCTTGTCTCTTTGGTAAGGAAGGCCCTTTGCCTTGAAAAGATCCCAACGGTAAGCAACTTCAAGGCCTCCGACGTCAGTTGGAATACCAATAACGCTGTCGTTGTAACCAACACCCTGATCCCAGCGCCAAGCTAGGTAATCCTTTTTTAGATCGTTAGCAGTCTTGTTGCCAACTGTGGTGTGTAGGGTGCGAAGGTCCGCGAAGCACTGTGGGTAAGCACGCCAGAAACCTGAGTAAGAAATTTCAACAGCAGCCACGTCTGGGTTACCAGCACCACCGGCAGCACACTGGGTGTATAGGGCTGTTCCGTTTAGGGCATCAAGATCTGATTTCTTGATGCTTAGCTTGATTTCAGGGTGAAGTGTTCTGTATTGAGAGATAAGTGCTGGCTCAATAACGTCACCAAAAGTATTAATGGTCAACACCGTACAGGTGTCTGTGTCAGAAGTCGCGCCAGTACAGTCAACAACTGCACTCGCCGGGGAAATTGCGCCTAATGCGCCGAAAGCTAGTAGTCCTGCAGTTGCAACTGCTGTGACTTTAAGTGAGAACCAATTCTTTGACATTACGTGCTCCTACTGAGATGTTGCCTCCCCTTTTAGTTGTTGTGCGACAACTAATTAGGGAGGCCTACGTCCTCGGTTATAAGGTTTGTAGTAAACTGCGAAAGCGGTTTCACAGTAAGACAAGTTTGGCGTGAAAGCGGTTTCTTAGCAATCTGAGAACCTATTTTCAAGTCAACCGTTACCAAAAAGTAATCATTCAAAATCGGCTTTAGGGCTGACACTTGAATAAAGAGATAGATGAGGCAGACCGTGAAGATCCAGACCAAGATGCGTGCAACTGTGGCCAGTTTAGCCCTAATAACAGTTCTTTTTAGTGCTGTCAGCGCTGATGCGACCGCGCCTCGAGCTGCTGCCCCAATCAAAGAGAAGGTTCTCTGGACCCAGTCATTCAATGAGAAGGCTGGCACCAAAGTTGATCCTAAGGTTTGGACCTATAACACCGGTGCCGGAGGTTGGGGAAATAACGAGCAAGAGTATTACACCAACAAGGCAGCGAACATCTCCACCGATGGCAAGGGCAACATGGTCATCAGTGCGATCAAGCTGAACCAGGATGACCCTAAGAACTCATACATCACGAACTGGTGTATTGATTGTGTTTACTCAAGTGCCCGAGTGATGACTAAAGACAAAATTGGTTTCAAATATGGAAGCATTTCAGCAAGAATTCAAACCCCAGAAGGTGTTGGCATGTGGCCAGCATTCTGGATGCTCGGAGCTCCTCGCTCAAACTGCGATGGCTGGCCTTCATGTGGTGAAATTGACATCGTTGAAGCCAGAGGTTCAGCTCCATACACCTCCGTATCAACTCTGCACGGACCAAACTACTCAGGTGGAAGTGGGCTCACTCACTATTACTACGCGGGTAACACTGCTCTAACAGCAGGCTTCCATGTTTATCGAGTCGACTGGTTACAGAACACAATCAAGTTCTACGTTGACAACAACTATGTTGGAGGCGAAACAAAGAGTTCTGTTTCACCTAATGACTGGGTATTCAATGGCGAGTTCTATTTGATTATGAACCTTGCTACCGGTGGTAACTTCGATGGTGGTCAACTAGATGACACCATTGCCCTAGCTCAAATGAAGATTGACTGGATCAAATACACCACATACAAAGGTGTTGGAAAACTAATCAAGCACTAACGAAGTTCTAAGTCATCGAGGGTTACGGCTGTTAGATATTTATAACCAGCATCCTCGATTACTTTTTGTGCTCCAGTGTCTCTATCAACAACTGTTGCAACAGCGACAATGATCGCTCCAGCTTCCTCAAGAGCTTTAGCTGCAGTCAAAGGTGAACCACCTGTTGTTGAAGTATCTTCAACAACAACTACTCGCTTACCTTTAACATCAGGTCCTTCAACCTGTCTACCCATACCGTGAGCTTTAGCTTGCTTACGAACAACAAAAGCATCAATAGCTGTGCCTCTGCTGGCAGCCTGATGCATAACAGCAGTTGCCACCGGGTCTGCTCCCATGGTCAAACCACCAATGGCGTCAAAAGATGTAATTCCGTTTTGGTCTAAGAGATCAAGCATTACTTGTCCAATCAACACTGACGCTTCGTGATGCAAGGTAGCTCTTCTGAGATCCACATAGTAATCAGCTTCAATACCACTAGATAAAGTAACTCTGCCGTGAACAACAGCAAGTTCCTTTATTAGTTGAATTAGGCGGGGCTTGTCAGCAGAAGTAAAGGTCATGTCTTAAGTTTAAGTAATGCGCATAGCAACTCATAACGTGAACTCAATTAGAACCCGTGTCTCTCGAGTAATCGACTGGATGCAACGGGCTGATATTGACGTTTTAGCTATGCAAGAGATCAAGTGCAAACCAGAGCAGTTCCCTATGCAGGCCTTTACCGATGCTGGTTACCATGTTGTTCTTCATGGTCTCAACCAGTGGAATGGTGTTGCCTTTGCTAGCAAAATGCCGGCTGAGGATGTTGAAATAGGTTTTGCAGATATGCCCGGCTTTGGTCCTGAACTAGCTCAAGAGGCCAGAGCTATAGGTGCCACCTTCAATGACCTAAGACTTTGGTCGCTATACATTCCCAACGGTAGGACTCTTGAAGATCCGCACTACCAATACAAACTTGAATGGCTAGATCGGCTAGCAGCAGCAACAGCTGAGTGGCTAGAGCATGATCCTGAGCAAGCGTTAGCTCTTATGGGTGATTTCAACATCGCGCCGTTAGATACAGATGTTTGGGACATGAACGATTTCATCGGTTCAACGCACGTGTCAGAACCCGAAAGACAAGCCTTCGAAGCATTTGAGCAGATAGGTCTAACCGATGTTGTTAGACCGCTAATACCTGATGGCTATACGTATTGGGATTACCAACAACTTAGATTCCCTAAAGATGAAGGCATGCGCATCGACTTCATTCTTGGCAGTGAAGCTTTCAGCGAGCGAGTAACCTCAGCGGAAATAGTTACAGACGAGCGTAAAGGTGAAGGTCCAAGCGACCACGTGCCTGTTGTTGTTGAGCTAAGTTAGAGCATTACCTGGGTCTTCGTGCGAAGATTATTCGTGAGAGATAGGACCCAGATGCCAAAGACGAAAAGCCTGGTAACTGTAGTTGCCGCACTTCTTATTCTTATTCCAATAACTCCCGCGAGTGCTAATGCGGATTGTTATGCACCCGGTCCTTCCATGGACCTTTCGCACTGTAATTTTGTCGGTATTGACCTCAGTGGTTATGACCTAAGTTATTCAAACCTCACCGGCGCTAATCTGACTAACACTGATTTGAGTGGTGCCAATCTGACTGGCGTCCGAGCTGAAAAGATTGTTGGTGCACCAGTGGCTCTTCCTGAGGGCTGGGTTCAGATTAAGCGTTTCCTCCTTGGCCCAACAGCAGATCTGACTTCGATGACTTTCAACAATCTTGATTTCAGTGATTTGAACTTGCAGGGAGCAGACTTTACTAGCTCTACCTTGACTAATGTCGTCCTTGCTAACACCGACCTAACTGATGCGGGTCTAGATGCTGTATCAGGTAGCGCTCTTACTGGAGAACCAAAAGCATTGCCAGCGGCTTGGACTCTGCGAGAAGGATTCCTCCTAGGTCCAACCGCTAACCTATCTAGCCTTACCTTGACGGACATCGACTTCACCACAGTGGACATCTCTCAAGCAACATTTAGCCAGGCAACTATTGTTCGAGGAAATCTTTCTGGAATAGATTTTCAGAACATTTCCATGGATAGTGCAACTGTGATTGATAGTGACATCTCGGATGCTAACTTCGAAGCTGTTGACTTGTCTGGTTTACATACCAGCGGACTTATCGGGCTACCAAATACACTGCCTGATGGCTGGGAGTTATTTAATGGCTTCCTGATCGGTCCTGGCGCTAACCTAACCGGGGAAGACTTCACTAACACTGATTTCACTGCAATAAATCTTGCAGGAGTTATTTTGCAAGATGCAAACCTAACCGGTGCAGATTTAACTGGAGTTGACCTAACCGGCACTGTTATCTCGGGAGCCACACTAACCGAAGCAAATATCGAAGGAACCGACCTAACCGGTGTTGACCTAAGCGGAGTTACCTCTGCTTTATTGAAGGGGACTCCGATTGGGTTAGATGAATACTGGACTTTGTTCAATGGCTTCCTAATCGGCCCTGGGGCCAACCTAAGTGCTTACGACTGGTCTGGGTTAGATCTTAGAAACTTTGAACTCGGCGGAGTAAGTTTCGTTGGCGGCAATCTGAGTAGAGCAAACCTAGCTGGGATGGACCTTAGTGGAATCAACTTGACTGGGGCCAACCTAACCGGAGCTAACCTAACCAAGACAATACTCACCGATGCGACTTTAGATCAGATTAGGGCTCGAGACATCATTGGCAAACCAATCGATGTTCCAGAACCTTTTCTTTTCACTCATGGTTTTATCCTCGGGCCAACTGCGAATCTTGATAGTGCAGACCTCACCGGTCTGAGCCTGAAGCAAATCGATCTAACCGGGGCTTCGCTCAAGCAAGCTAAATTGAAAAATGCAGATCTTCGTGGTGCGACCTTAACTGGAACAGCTGTTGATGGTGCTGATTTCACAGGCGCTAAATTGCTTCAAGTAAAATCTGGCGAAATAACTGGAACGCCTGCTGCACTTCCTAGCAATTTCACTTTCTCTAAAGGAACATTCAAGGTCATTCTTGTGCTTACCCCAACCCCAAAACTAAATGGCCTTGGGAAAGTCGCCACAACAATGACTGTGACTGCCGGCACTTGGGATGAGGGTGTCGCCTTGACTTATCAATGGTCGCTAAATGGCACTGCGATTGTTGGGGCTAGATCTAAGTCATACAATATCGCTCTTGCCGATTTCAAAAAGAATCTCACCGTAACTGTTACAGGAACTGGAACCGGTGGCACCAACAAGGCCATGACTTCATTGCCGTTCAATGTTGCAGCCGGAACTATGGTGACAAAAGAGGTGAAGATCACTGGTACTTTCGGCAAAGGTAAAACACTTACTGCCCCTGCACTACTTTGGATAGCCGGTGCAAAGATTTCATACAGCTGGTTACAAGATGGTAAGCCGATCAAGAAAGCTAACAAGAGCACATACAAGATTTTGCCGAAGCAAGCTGGTAAAAAAATCAGTGTAATGGTGACCCAAACTGCTGATGGTTACGAAACAGCCACTGTCACTTCAAAAGCGACGAAGGTTAAGTAAAACTTTTTGCTTTAGTTCAGATCGCCAACAACTACCAGTGCATCTCCCTCAACAGGGATGAACTCGCTGGTTTTTGCAGGGTTTAGCACAACACCTGTTGAGCCTTCAAACCCGGTACCAGTAGCTAGACGGTAACCGATAGCAGATTCGCCGTGGTTACGGGCAACTGCTACTAGTTCAGCGAATGAAACTGACTTACCAATAGGCGCATAGTCAGTAATACTTCTCACATTTAGGCTTGCTCCCTGAGCATCAAACAGGTCTTCGAATACTGGAGCAAGCGCAGGGTTCTCGCTGAGCTGGGCGATAAGTAGTGCAGTTAGCGAATCGCTAACAACTAAAGCGTCAACTGAAGAAAGTTCGCTCTTACTTGAGTCAAGAATCTCAGCCACCAATCTGGTGGGCTCAATCGAATTACCTGGCTCCTGAAAAAGTTTGTGCAGCTCAGACACGGTCAGTGAGGTTAGGGCATCTGCATCAGTTTCACTAATTCCGTTACGGTATCCAAGAACAATGATCTGGTCGTAGCTCTTAGTCCCAACTGCAGCGTTTAGTCCAGCAGCGTCTCCTGTTATAGGCGAAAAGGTAATACTAATGTCACCAAACTTGAGCTCTTCTAATTCTCTTGGGTCCACATATCTCTCTTGAGCCGAAATGTGCACCGATGAGCCTTTAGGGAGGAACTGGGTAAGTTCAGTTAGCACTTGTCTACCCAGAGCTGACCAACCGATAATTAGTAATTGGCCGGCAGTTGCTTTTCTTTTGGCGAATGGAGTAACTGGGCTTTTAGCAATGTCCTCGCGAACTCCGGTGTATACGACCTTGTCATCATCTTCGGCAATAGCAATGATTTTCATTCCCGACACAATTACTGTGTCTTGCGTTGGGTTCACAAGAGCCGTCTCATCGCTATTTAGTAAACCGATAACGCTAGCTGTGTTGAAGGCAAGCAACGCATCAGCATATGTCTTACCGAAAAGAGCGGGGACATCAGCAAAGTAAATTTCATCGCCATCAAAATCCAGCAGGTCTAGAACTACTGCTGCTAAACCCGCACTTCTTGAATCTTGTGCAATCACGCGAGCAATAATTTGCTGCGCCTGAACTGTGATCACTTGCCCCTTACTGGATGCTTTTAGAGCTTCACCTGTTGTGGCTCTTTCAATTTCAGCAACAATTCTCATGTCGGTGTTTGAAGTTGCGGCTTGGACAAAATCAGCCACATTGCCAAGAACATCATCGCTGGTTAGAACGATGATTGATTTGGCTTTAGAAATACGAGCATTGTTTAGGTTCTCAGCGTTCTGAAGCTCACCTGTTTTAGTAATTACTTTCAGTTTGCCTAGGTTTCTGACGCGAGATCGAATCAAAGTTTCCATGTGTTCACTAGTGTGCTGGCTGAGAATGAATACTCTCGGTTTTCGAACATTGGCATTAGCGATTGCTAGTTCCTGCAAAATTGAAAAAATACGGTTTGACCAGCCAAGGATCACAGTGTGATTTCTGAGAGCTTTAGCTCTCTTAGGGACTCGCTTTAGGAAATTACTCATAACTTACCCCCGCGTCACTTAGCGCTTCTTTAGTGGACATAGTTGTTCAGTTTACCGAACCTTGGCTTCGGCCACAGAGGCTTGTGTAAGCCTGGTAAAGACTACTTTTCTCTCCAAACCTCAACAGCGTTCTGCTTCTTAGGCCGCTTACCAGAGGGCAGGGATATAGTGCCAGAATCCCCAACCGCAAAGACTCTTGCTCCTGGTTGAGTTGAGGCTAAACGTTCAACAAGGTTCTCTAGTTCTGTGACTCTGCTCTTTAGTTCAACAGCTTGGTTCTCTAGATCCATGATTCTCTTGATAGCAACAAGAGAAACACCTTCATTAGATAGCTTGGCGACTTCAGCTAACTGAGTGACGTTACGAAGGGTATACCTTCTACTCTGACCAATAGTTCTCGAAGGTTTCACTAAACCCATACGGTCATACTGTCTCAGAGTTTGCGGATGCATACGAGCTAGCTCACTAGCTGCTGCAATAGTCAGGATCGGTGCATCCGGATCAATGTAATTCATTAGAGCAACCCTGCTCTGTTATGAAGATCCTCTCTTGGATCTTCTTTAGGTAAAAGTTCCTCAAATTCTTGTAGTGCTTTAGCGGCCTTATCTGAAACATGTGCAGGAACAAGAATTTCAACCTTGGCCAAGAGGTCACCATCACCTTTAGCTGAGGAGACACCTTTACCTTTAACTTTCAGAACTCTGCCGTTAGGAGTGTTAGGTGAAACTTTTAGTTTCACTGGATCTCCACCAAGAGTTGGAACTGAAATAGTTGCACCTAAAACAGCTTCAGCAAAAGTAATAGGAACAGTAACTCTTAGGTTATTTCCATCACGACTAAATACTGGATGTGGTTTCACAGTGACAGTAATAATCAGATCACCGTTAGGTCCACCATTGGGTGAAGGTTGTCCTTTTCCGCGCAACTTAATCTTTTGACCATCTAGAACACCAGCTGGAATCTTTGCATTGATTGGAGCCATACCTTGGTATTCCAATTTGATGGTTGTTCCATTTACTGAATCAATAAATGGAATTGAAGTGCTAGCAGAGAGATCTGAACCTGGCACAGGTCCACCAAAACCACCGAAGCCACCACGACCACCAAACAGATTGGCAAAGACATCCTCAAAGCCTTGAGATGATTGCCCTTGACCACCAGGAGCAGTGAATCGAGCTCCACTACCCATGGCTCTGAACTGGTCGTATTCTCTTCTAGTTTCTTTATCAGAAAGAACTGAATACGCTTCAGAGATTTCTTTGAACTTGGCTTCTGCTTTAGCATCACCTGGATTTGAATCCGGGTGATACTTCCTAGCTAGCTTTCGATAAACCTTCTTTAGATCTGCTTCAGCAACATTCTTCTCGACGCCAAGGACCTTATAGAAGTCTTTCTCTAACCAATCTTGACTTGCCATGAATTATTACTTCTCTTCTGGAATAAAAACTGCAACCATAGCTGGCCGAATTAGGCGATCACCTAGTTTGTATCCTTGCGAGATAACATCTGCAATTACATTCTCTGTCACGTCAGCTGATGGTGTTTGCACCAAAGCGTTGTGTAATTCAGGATCAAACTTCTCACCCTTAGCACCAAATACTTCAAGTCCAAACTTCTCGCCACCATTACGCAGTTTGTTGAGTACCGCTGCAAAAGGAGACCCCTCTAAATCACCGTGAGCTTCAGCAAGTGACAGGTCATCAAAAGCAGGTAGGAAGGCTCTAATCACCTCGGCAATAGCCGCATTGCGAGAGACATCTCTATCTCTTTCAACACGTGCCTTGAAGTTCACAAACTCAGCCTGCAATCGCTGCAGATCGTTTAGTAACTCAGCCTCTTTGCTAATCGGTCCGGTTTCTTCAACTAGATCCTGGAAC
>Ga0304729_1000558_pt1 | contig 27248 bp, 25 predicted proteins | sample C_131016_MF_Meta_FD_190475 | JGI IMG/M metagenome (GOLD analysis project Ga0304729, IMG submission 190475) | Freshwater microbial communities from Lake Croche, Canada to study carbon cycling - C_131016_MF_MetaG (v2) (version 2) | ecosystem: Environmental > Aquatic > Freshwater > Lake | place... | reverse complement strand
AGAACTATTTGTTCTTTTTCTTATGACGATTCTTTCTTAAACGTTTTTTTCTTTTGTGCGTCGCAATTTTATGACGCTTTCTTTTTTTACCACAAGGCATGTCGAATAATTTTTGTTATAAAATGTTATTTCTTTAATTCTTGAATTCGCTTAGAGACGGCCTGCTTAGCTTCTGGAATGTTCACCAAATCTTTTACCTTGGTATACCATTGGATAGCGATGGCTTTTTGATTGGTTAACTCATAGCATTCCGCCAGGTTCACCATGGCTTCGATGTTATTGGGTTGGTCATTCAACACAATTAAAAAGCGTTCGATGGCTTTTTCAAATTGTCCTGACTTCTTACCCCCCAAGGCTAAAATAAGTTGGCCATAATCGTTGTGTGGATTTTTGTCCACTACTTCTTTTACTTTTAAAATGCCTTGCATCGGGTTGTCTGAAATATTTCCAAACAAGTAGCAAGCACCTAAGTTTATTTTTGCTGAATCATTTATTGGGTTGATAACCAATGCTTTCTCTAAAAGAACTTTTGCATTACTTGCCATCCAATTTTGAAGGGCAGGCGGTGCGTCCGGGTTGGTAAAGTTATCTACCAACTGCTGGGCTGCAAAAGTGAGGCTTTTTTCAGTATTTTCCAACAAAGCAGCGCTGTAAGTATAATATAAATAAGGTTCTATGCGCTGGGCCTCCTTGGCCCAAAATTGAGCAAGGGCTTTGTAGGTTTTAAGGCTGTCAGCTGTCTTAGAATTTGTATTGAGTTGATTTTCAATGCTTAGCAAGGCAATTTTCTGATCTGCAGTCAAAGAGGTTTTGGCCCCATCAATCAATGATTTAGAGCTAACACCCTGATTAACAGCTACTTCAGATGTGGAAGCCAAGTCTTTTTTGTTGGTTCTTGGAACAAAGATGTACAGAATGCTAAATAGAATTAAACCCGCAATAATAGCAATCCACTGCGCTTTTTTCAAATTAGATCAATTTCTTGCAAAGGTAAGTTACTTACGTTTGCTTTTTACTTCGTTGACAAATTCTTTTGCTGGCTTAAAAGCAGGGATAAAATGTTCTGGAATTTCTACGGCAATGTTTTTCTTAATGTTACGTCCAATTTTTGCCGCTCTTTTTTTAGTAATAAAGCTGCCAAAGCCACGTATGTATATGTTTTGGCCGTTTGCTAAATTTTCTTTCACTTCCTTAAACATAGTTTCTAAAGTAACGAGTACGTCAACTTTAGGGATTCCAGTTTTGTCAGAGATTTGATTGATGAGATCAGATTTTCTCATGAAATTTAGTTTTGTGGTTTGTAATTAAAAATAAATCAATTTTTCCCTTTTTACAACTATATTCTATTATTTTTATTCATTTTGATACATAATTCTAGCCCTCTATACATATAATTAATTTATATATTAATTATATTTTATACATAATCATCCATTATTTCTTCTTTATTCAACTATTTTGGTCTTTTTAACTCATTTTTGCTTTTATGACCACTGCTTTCACCCAATTATTGCTTCAATGGAATAAAACCAGCAATGATCGACCCATGCCTTGGAAAGGAGAGTTGGATCCTTACAAAATATGGTTGAGTGAGATTATTTTACAACAAACAAGGGTCGAACAAGGATGGGCTTATTATGAAAAATTTGTAAAAAATTACCCAACCATCTTTCAACTGGCCAAGGCCAAGGACGAAGAAGTATTTAAATTATGGGAAGGATTAGGTTATTACAATCGTTGCAGAAATTTATTGCATACCGCTAGATTTATCGTAAAGCAGTACAAAGGGGTCTTTCCCCAAACTTATGAAGCGCTCTTGGCCCTCAAAGGTATTGGGCCTTATACTGCAGCTGCCATTGCTTCTTTTGCTTTTAATCTACCTCATGCGGTGGTGGATGGAAATGTATTTAGAGTTTTTTCTAGATATTATGGTATTTCCTTGCCCATTGATACGAGTGAAGGCGTAAAATATTTCAATCAAGTAGCGGATGAAAATCTTGCCATAAAGACTGCAGGTATTTACAATCAGGCTTTAATGGATTTTGGTGCGACGGTTTGTAAACCGCTTGCCCCTTTGTGCAGTGTATGTGTACTACAAAAAACATGTGTTGCTTTTGCAACCAATCAAATCAATTTATTACCCATTAAATTGAAACAGATTCAAAAGAAAAAAAGACAGTTCGATTTTTTTATTTTCAATTTTAATGAATATTACTTGATTCAAAAACGTGGAGTGGAAGATATTTGGGCGGGCTTGTATCAGTTTTATTTAGTGCAAAACGCTAGCATGCCTAAAGACAATGCATTATATCTTAAACAAGTGTTGCAGCAACAATTGGGCATTGCAAAAAAAGACTTAGTCCAAACAAGCATCTCTAAGCCTGTGAATCAATTGCTTACACATCAACAACTTACCATTAGGTTTATTCAAGTAGTACTCAAATCTAAGCCAGCTGCACTTTCCAAGGGCCTCTGGGTACCCAAGGCCAAGTTGCGCACCTATCCATTTCCCAAAGCCATTGTCGATTTTTTAAAGCAGTAGCAGAAAGCCTTAAAATTTTCATTTTGTCTTTTTAAAATCAGTAACTTTCCACTCATAAAAACACCCTAACCTTGGAACCTCATTCGGGACCACTATTTTTTTCTTCGATCAATTATTTGTTGCAATTGCAACAGGACAGTGGCTTACTAATTTTAATGTGTATTCTTTTGTTTCTTTCCTTTGTGATTGCTGGTTCGGAAGTGGCTTTTTTTTCTCTTTCTTACAAAGACATTCAGTCCATCAAAAACAAACCCTATCGGCCTTTTCAAAGAATAATTTTCTTGTTAGAAGAACCTAAGAAGCTATTGACCTCCATGTTGATTGCCAATAGTTTTATTAATATTTGTATTATTTTAATTGCCAATGTAGTTATTGATCATTTTTTTACTTTTGACAAAATTGCTTTGCCTGGTTTTGAATTCGTGGTCAAAGTAGTGTTAGTTACTTTGCTATTGTTATTTTTTGGAGAAATTTTACCCAAGGTGATGGCTACTCAAAACAATATTCGTTTTGCACAAGACTTTAGTTTAATTATTCAAGGAGTTTATTTTATTTTTTCTAGACCTAGTGCCTTTATGGTAAAGTATACCAATAGCATCGAAAAAATCATGGCTAAGAAGCGCAATAATTCCTACAGCATGGAAGAATTAGACCATGCCATAGAATTAACTACTTCTCCTATTCATCAAACCCATGAAAAAAATATTTTGAAAGGCATTGTGAAGTTTGGAAATATATCGGTCAAGCAAATTATGAAAACCAGGCTAGACGTGGATGGAGTTGAAGAGCAATTGGATTTTAATGCCTTGTTGGAGCATATCAAGGCCCACAATTACAGCAGGTTTCCTATTTACAAAGAAGATTTAGACAGCATTGTTGGAATGATTCATACCAAGGACATTATTCCGCACATCAATGAAGGTGCGAATTACAATTGGAGGCAATTAATTCGACCTGCATTTTTTGTACATGAACAAAAAATGATTGAAGATTTATTGAAAGAGTTTCAATTGAAACGTATTCACTTTGCTGTAGTAGTGGATGAATTTGGAGGCACTAGCGGTATCATCACCTTAGAAGATATTTTAGAAGAAATAGTAGGCGACATCAAAGATGAATTTGATGAAGAAGAATCCATGATCAAAAAAATTGATGACTATCATTTTATTATGGAGGGTAAAACAACCATCAATGACTTTTGTAATTTTATAGATATATCTACCAATACCTTTGATGTAGTGAAAGGGGAAAGCGATACCATGGCTGGTTTGTTTTTAGAAATTGCTGGTCATTTCCCCGTAGCGCAGCAAGTAGTCAAGTACAAACAATTTAGTTTTACGGTGATGGAAATTCAAAAAAATAGAATACATAAAATACAATTAATTATTGTGCCATTGCCTACTCAAAACCCAGACCATGTATAGGTTTTTATTTAGTTTTTTTATAGTCAGTATTTTATTCGTAACCGCTTGCAATTCGCCTTTTGTTGCAAAAAATAAAGGGTATGCTGCCATGAATTTTCCGGCAAAAAGCTATCAAAGTTTTAATGAGCCTGGCTATCCCTATACTTTTGAATACCCCAGCTATGCGCAAATAGATAAGAACATCAATTATTTCGGGGCCAGTAAAAAAACAGATTCCTGGATCAATATTCATTTCCCTTCGATGGCCGCCACCTTTTATGTTAGTTACACTAAAATAAAAGGGCATCAGTTGGATACCCTTATTAGAGATGCCTATACTTTTGCCAACAACCACAACAGCAGGGCTAGTTTTATTACTGATTCCTTGTTTTCCAATGACCATGGTGTGGAAGGGGTGTTTTTTCATATTGGAGGTGATGTAGCCACCAGCTATCAGTTTTTTTTAACCGATTCTACCACCCATTTTTTTAGAGGGGCCTTGTATTTTGATACCACACCCAATGAGGATTCTTTGGCCCCTGTGAATGCTTTTTTATATAAAGACTTGAAGCATTTAGTAAATACATTTCGTTGGAAATAAAACTATCTTTGTACCATAAATTTAGCTATGATTATTATTGACAATGTTTTAGTGAGTGACCTAGTGTTGGAAGAACAATTTGTTTGCGATTTGACCAAATGCAAAGGTGGTTGTTGTGAAGATGGGGATGCGGGAGCGCCCTTAGAAAATCAAGAAAAAGAATTTATAAAGGAATATTATGATATAGTGGAACCCTATATGACTAAAGAGGGTATCAAAGAGGTGAAGCAAGTAGGCCAATTTTTATATGACAGAGAATTTGGATGGGTAACCCCCACCTTGAATGGTGAAATTTGTGCTTATGGGTTCAGAGACAAAGCAGGCATCATCAAATGTGCTTTTGAACAAGCTTACAATGATGGTAAGATTCCTTGGAAAAAACCCATCAGCTGTCATTTGTTTCCCATCAAAGTGCAAAAAAGCAAGGCAGATCCTAGCATGGAATACATGAATTATGAACCTAGAGAAGATCTTTGCAAAGCAGCCTGTTCCTTAGGGGTAAAGCTTAAAGTGCCTGCCTATGAATTTTTGAAGGATTCCATTGTTAGAAAGTATGGGGAAACTTTTTATGAAGCATTAGAAGCCTCGGCAAAACATCTAAAGAATAAATAGTTATTTTTGTACGTATGCAAAACATCTTCGCCCAATCTTTTCTTACCAAAAGCAATGCCAAAGCGGTTGATTTAGAACATCGAAGAAAAATCAATTTCAATATTGGCAAGTACAATGCGGTGGTGCCCAAAGGTAAAGAACAGTTTACCGATTTGGAAAGAGTCAGAGAGATGGCCAAGAACAGAAAATGGGAAGCCATTGAACATTTAGATACTTACTTAACTCAATTTGAAGAACAATTAACTAAAAGAGGCGGCCAGGTTTTATGGGCGGAAGATGCTGCACAAGCATTGGATCATATTGGTAAAATTGCCGCTGAAAAAAATTGTCGTTCGATTGTGAAAAGCAAGAGTATGGTCACTGAAGAAATTCATTTAAATGATTATTTGGAATCTGTGGGTATTGAAAGCGTAGAAACAGATTTGGGAGAATACATTCAACAAATGGATGGAGAAGCGCCTTACCATATTGTGACGCCTGCCATGCACAAGAGCAAGGAAGATGTTGCCAAATTATTTAATGAGAAATTAGGTACGGATATAAATCTAACCCCCGAGGAGTTAACCTTAGTGGCTAGAAAAAATTTAAGAGATAAATATGTGCAAGCAGAAATTGGAGTGACTGGTGCCAATTTTATTATTCCAGATATAGGAGGTATTGCATTGACCGAAAACGAGGGCAATGCGAGGCTTACTGCTTCCTGGCCTAAAACACATATTGTGATTGTTGGTATTGAAAAAGTAATTCCATCCATTTCAGATTTAGGTTTGTTTTGGCCACTCTTAGCTACTTTTGGAACGGGTCAACAAGTAACTGTTTACAATAGCATTATTTCTGGCCCAAGACAAACGGGTGAACAAGATGGTCCAGAAGAAATGATTGTGATTTTGTTGGACAATGGCCGTACCGAATTATTGGCCAATGCTAAAACTAGAGAAGCCTTGTACTGTATACGTTGTGGCGCTTGTTTGAATGCTTGCCCTGTATATAAAAATATAGGAGGTCATTCCTATGACACTACTTACAGTGGCCCCATAGGAAGTGTAATCACGCCACATTTAAGAGGTATGCACGATTACAAACATTTAAGTTATGCTTCTAGTTTATGTGGCAATTGCACCGAAGTATGTCCTGTGCGCATCAACTTGCATGAGCTTTTATTAGAAAACAGAAAAGAAGCAGTGGATGGAGGAGAAACTAATTTTGCAGAAAGCTTTGCTTGGAAAATGTGGAAGCAGGCATCCCTAAGCCGTACTTTAATGAATCAAGGAAATTCGACCATTAAAAATTGGGTGATTAATAAAGTATTTAAAGGTTGGACCAATCAACGTGGTCCTTTAGAGTTTCCCAACAAGACCTTCAATCAACTTTGGAGAGAAGAACATAAAAACTAAAGCTACATGCCATCTGCATCTGCAATGGCTTCCACCGGATCCTTTTGATTTTTCAAACTTTTGTTGACCAAGTACACCCCTACCAATGTAGAGATGGTGCCAATGATATTATTCAAGGCTATTTTTTCATTGAGTAATAAAGAGCCCACCCAGATGGCAACAATAGGATTGATATAAGCGTACAAACTTGCAATGGCAGGTTTTAAATGTTTCATACTATAGATAAAAGAAACAAAGGCCAACACAGAGCCACCCAAAACCATATAGGCCAAAATGCCCCAGGTTTTAGCGGGTATTTCATTGATAGGAACATATTTACCAGAAAACAAAGTAATCAATCCCATCGTAAATGCACTGATGAGCATTTGCCAACCAATGGAATAATAAGCATTCATGTTGATCTTATTTCTTGACATGATAATAGAGCCTACACTCCAAGTAATCATAGCAAATAAGGATAAGCCCACACCCAATAAGTAATGGCTACCATGCATTTGCAAACTATCCTTGTAAAAAATAAATAAAATACCTAATAAGCCCAAAAACAAGCCCAGTAAGGTTTGTGGAGTAATCTTAATGGCTTTGAAATAAAATCTTTCTATGAGTACAACGGAAAGCGGATAGAGTGCCGCAATCAAGGCAGCCAATCCGCTGGTGATGAATTGTAATCCATAAGTGGCAATGCCATTGGAGGAAACAAACATTAAAAAGGCCATGGGCAATAACCAAGCAAACTGTTTTTTGTTGGGAAATTTTTCACCCATGAATAAAAAGAAAACCACATAAATACTGCCACCCATAAATTGTCGAATGCTGGCCAATTCAAAAGCAGGTAAATGCGCCACGCCCATTTTACTGGCCACCCAGGTGGTTCCCCAAACCACACTGGTAACAGTGAGCGCGAGGTAGGCTTTCTTATTGGTTGCCATTAGATACTAATGTTTGAAATGTCTCAATTGAGTCATCACCATGGCTAAACCATGGGCTTGACAATAAGCAATGCTGTCTTTGTCTCTTACGGATCCTCCGGGTTGTATATAGGCTTCTATACCTTGCTCATGTGCAATTTTGACACAATCATCAAAAGGGAAAAAAGCATCAGATGCCAATACCGCTCCTTTTAAATCAAAACTAAATTGTTTGGCTTTTTCAATCGAATGTCTTAAAGCATCTACTCGACTTGTTTGTCCGCAGCCCTTGCCCACCAATTGTTTATTTTTGATTAGCGCAATGGCATTGCTTTTTAAATGCTTGCAAATGATATTGGCGAAAATTAAATCTTCTTTTTCTGCAGCAGTGCAAGGTCTTGCACCTACTTCTTCCCATTGGCTATAATTTCCATGATCTAATCCTTGTTCCAAAGTTCCATTGAGGATAGATTTTTTTTGACTTGGGTTGAATGCAACGCCAGGTTTTAATGCTAATAAGACCCTATTTTTCTTGGTGGTTAAAATAGCCAAGGCCGCTGCATCAAATGCAGGGGCAATCAAGACTTCAAAAAATAGTTCTTGTATAGCTTCGGCAGTAGCAGTATCAATGGTAGCGTTAGTCACAAGTACACCACCAAAAGCACTTTCAGGGTCTCCTGCCAATGCCGCCTGCCAGCTTTCAAATACATTGCTTCTTTGCGCTACACCACAAACATTGGTATGTTTAATAATAGCAAAACTAGTGGTGGGCAATTCACCAATCAAAGCAATAGCAGCATCTACATCTACTAAATTATTGTAAGACAATTCTTTTCCATGCAATTGCGTAAACCAATTTTCTAAATGTCCATAGAAGGTGGCCACTTGATGTGGATTTTCTCCATATCGTAATACTTTACCTGGATTAAAATAATCGCTAATAGCAATATCATAATGCATGACTACCTCAAAAGCCTTTGCAGCAAAGGCTTTTCTTTGTTCTAATTGGGTACTTCCGTTTTGTTGAATTAAAATAGTATTCAATTTAGCATAATCATCTTTGGCGGCAATCACTACTAAATCTCTGAAATTTTTGGCAGCAGCTCGAATCATGGAAGGTCCGCCAATGTCTATTTTTTCGATGATTAATTTTTCTTCATCAGTTGTTTTAAGCGTTTCCTCGAAAGGATACAAATCAACAATCACTAAATCCAATTCAGGAATTTTATACTGTGCCATTTCTTTTAAATCTTGCTCCTCATACCTTCTTCCTAAAATTCCTCCAAATACAGAAGGGTGCAAAGTTTTTACCCTACCTCCTAAAATGGAAGGGTAGCCTGTTACGGTTTCCACACCAATACATGGGATGCCTAAATCCTCTAAAAATTTTTGCGTACCACCTGTGGAGTAAATGGTAATGTTTTGAGCTTGTAAAGTTTTTGCGAGTGGGGCAAGACCATCTTTGTAAAAGACAGAAATAAGGGCCGATTTGATTTTCTTTTCCATACTCAAAGGTACTATCTTCTCTATTTTTTATGGGGGTAGCTTTTCCACAAAAATTATAAGCGACTGAATAACTTTAGCAGGACATAGCCCAGCATTGCTGCTATTGCATAGACCAAATAAATGGCTTGTTTTTTATTCAACCAGCTGTAAATCATCCATAGCAGTAGATAGTACAGTACCATTTGAATTTGATCAAATTTGATTGCTAAGCTACTGCTCATGGGCAGGGTATATACAAAACGAATACAGGTATTGATCCATAAAATATACTGCGCTAGCCCATTTCCTATTGCAGCGCAAAGGCCAAACAAAGATGGGCAGGCTACGAGAAAGAACAAGCCATAGAGTAAAAGATTGGTCAGTGGAACCATGATGAAATTACTTAATAAGACCATGCTGGGCATTTGATGAAAATGATACAGGAGGATGGGTAAGGTGGTTAGCTGTGCAGAAAAACTGATGCATAAATTACTCCATAAAAAAATTAAGATGGGATTGTCCATGGGTAAAAATTTAAACAATAATGGATAAAAAAGATGGATGCCTATGACTGCACCATAAGACAATTGAAGGCTTAGACTTTCGATATTTTTTACATCAAACAATAAAAAAATAAGCATACCTCCCGCTATCGTATTTAAAGTATAATTGCTTTGCCCAAAATACTTTCCGATAAAATAAATACTAAAAAATACACTGGCCCTAACAATCGAAGGACTTGCAAAGGCCATTAAAGTATACCACCAAACACCTAATAAAACAAGGAGCAATTCTAAGCCTAAGAAAAATTTACGACGAGGCAGCCATTGGGTAATGCGCGTTAAATTTTTAAAAATAATTTCTAAATGCATGCCACTAATGGCCACAATATGTATGATGCCCAGTTGAGTATAGGCTTGAAGTAATGTTTTGTTTAAATCGGATTTCACGCCTAATAACAAAGCAGAGGCAAATCCATTGGCCTCTTTGTTTAGAATGTTTGCATTTATTTTTTGAATGACCCAATTTCTAGAAGCCTCCACCCAGGTTTTGGGGTAGGGCAGCTGGATTAAATTTTTTTCATGGGTAGCGAGATAGATGGCCATGCCCCAGGACATTAATATCAATAGCACTAGAAGGCTTTGATATATTCGAGGTAAGGGAATCCATAAACCAAATTGCAATAGTAAAAGGCCAATACTCAGAATGGCTGCAGCAATAAGGGGCTGGTCCTTGTTTCTTAAAAAAATACTGGCAATAAATAGGCCTAGCATTAATACAACAGATATGTATAAAAAGGGATGCGCTGCTTTCCAATGGGCTTTTGATTTTTCCACCCTGCAGGGTACAAAAAAAATAGCTAAGTTTTTTTTCGGTAATTACGCAATGGCTATTTCCCTATAAGAAATACTACTAATTTTTTGTGTAGTTCGGGTTTGTTGTTTTTCCAGTAGTCAATTGTTGCAGTTTTGATTGTTTCATTGGGCGCAGTAATATCAACAGCAATACAAAGTCGAGTTTGGGGATGACAGTTTTGTACAATGGCTTCTAATAATTGGTTGTTGCGATAAGGGGTTTCGATAAACAATTGAGTGCAGGCCCTTTGTTGGCTATCAGATTCCAATGCCTGTATTTTTTTCTTGCGTTCTAGGGCATCAATGGGCAGGTAGCCATGAAATTGAAATAAATTTCCATTCAAACCACTGGCCATTAAGGACAACAATAAGGAAGAAGGACCTACATAAGGTTTTACTTGAGCCCCCATTTCTTGAGCAGCGGCTACAAGCAATTGTCCGGGATCGGCAATGCCTGTGCATCCCGCTTCGGATAATATTCCAATATTCTTTCCTTGTTTTAATAACTGGGTAAAGGCATTGATTTGCGTTGCTTCTACTTTATGAATAGGATACCAAATATAATTGTCAATGACCATTTCTTTCCATAACTTTTTAAAAAAACGCCTGGCTGTCTTTTCTTCTTCTACAAAAAATGCATCGCATTGTTGAATCCATTTAACTACATCAGTGGGCAAGGCATCATAACCTTCTTCATGTAATACCATGGGCAATAAAAATACTTTTCCTGTTTTCATTATGCGTTGTCTTTAACTTCTAAAGTGTTTAATTGAGCGGCTATTAAAGCGTAAAATGGCGCGGTCATCCAACCAAGGATGGGAATAAAATGCATCAAGTAAAATATAATTCCATTGCCAATGGGCAAGCCTTTGTGGTTATTGACATAGGCGGCTGCAGCTACTTTATTTTTATTTTCTGTGGCCAAACTGTAATCCAACATGGCGGCGCCTAAAAAATAACATTCTATCACTATAGTAAAGATGGGGGTAAACCAACCTATGATGGGTAAGGTGCATATCAAGACTATAGGAATCAGGTAAACCGTTTGCCAAAGTAAATTAGTCAGGTTTAATACCAAGGCCCGAGTGACTAATTTTTTATAAATGATAGCTTTAAAAACAAAGGGCGTATTATTGATAATGGCATCTATACGTAAATGGAGATAGGCCAAGAAGGGTGCGAATACGATTAAAAAAAGGTATTTAAATAAAGCAAAATAAAACAATAGCAAGGTAAACCACAACCAGAAGCTTCCCATCGTAATAAAAAATCCAATCCACTCATTGCTTAGTGTATCCACCCATGATTTTAAACCTGTTTTCAAGATGATGGCTTCGATAAAAAAACTGGAGGACTGACTAAAATAGGTCATGCCTAATACAAATAAATAGGTATACACAATGCCAGGAACAATCATCCATTTCCACAATTGATGTGTTAGAATAAATCGATGTGCGCTGAAATAAGCGCGAATGGCTAAAATGAGTTCTTTAAGCAAGGCTTCCTTTTAAAGTAAATATACGAACTAGTAGTTTAGGACTGCATTTTGGTTCCATAAGCTAAATCACCTGCGTCGCCTAAGCCAGGCAGGATATAGCTTTTGTCATTTAAGTGCTCATCAATATCTCCACACCAAATGGGCATGTGTTTACCCAAGGCGGCCTCTACAGTTGCTATCCCTTTTTTACTTGCAATGGCTACTACAATATGAATTTCTTTGGGCTGATAATTTTTGGTAATGGCTTGAATAGTTTGCACCAAGGAAGCACCTGTGGCCAACATGGGGTCACTTACAATCAAGACTCTATTGTTTAAATCGGGGCAACTTAAATATTCAATACTAATTTCAAAACTTCCATTGGCATGGTGTTTTCTATAGGCTGAAATAAAAGCGTTGTCGGCTTTGTCAAAATAGTTGAGCATGCCTTGATGCAAGGGTAGTCCTGCTCTTAATATAGTAGCTAGTACGGGTTGTTCTGCTAAAACTTTAGATTGATGCTCGCCTAAGGGCGTAGTGGTTGCCTTGATGGTGCTTGGCATCAGCTTGCTCATTTCATAAGCAGCCACTTCTCCAATTCTTTCCAAATTACGTCGAAAACGCATGCGGTCATGCTGGATATTTACATCTCTTATCTCTGCAATCCAATTGCTAATCAGGCTGTGTTTTTCACTTAAATGATGCACCATAGGATGGTAATTTTTTCAAATCTAAGTTTCTTGCGGACAATATTAAAATAATTTAAAGGCTGTTCCGTCAAACAAGCCTTTGTCACTCAATTTTAGGTGTGGAATCACCAATAAGGCCATAAAACTCAAAGTCATAAAAGGCGAACCCAATGGGCTGCCCAAGGACTTGGCCATTAAATCAATTTCAGTATAAGCTGCGGCTACTTGAAAAGGATCTTGAACACTCATGAGTCCAGCTACTGGAAGGCCCAATACTTTTATTTTTTCATCCTTTACGCAACTGATCCCTCCTTGTGCTTTTATGACTGCATTGATGGCTTTTATAATTTCGGTATCTGTTACGCCTACTGCTATAATATTATGACTGTCATGGGCTACTGTAGATGCAATGGCGCCACGCTTGAATCCAAAATTTTTGATGAAGGCCATTTTAGGTGCAGCTGCATGGTAACGATTGTACACGACTATTTTTAAAATGTCTTTACTTGTATCTGCAATAATTTCATTGTCTTTAATGCGAGCAGCTTCCCATAAACAATGCGTGATCAATTGACCATCAATGGCTTCTATGACTGGGATGCGTCCTTCCTTTTCTGGATAGGTGGACGCATGTATTTTTATATCTTCTACCGATAAAGGAAGGGCATTGAATTGATTGATGGATTTTTCTTGAATTATTGGAATCAATGATTGTCCATTTTCGGCTACTTTATTTCCATTGATATAAGTTTGGAGTACTTTAAAGTCAATCAAATCTTTAACCACAATAAAATTAGCGGGGTCGCCCACTTGAAACAAACCGGTAGGTAATTGATAATGTTTTACTGGGTTGATGCAAGCCGCTTTTAACACATTGAATTGGTCAATGCCCTTGGCCACTGCTCTAGCACATAAAACATTAATATGACCTTCCAATAAACTATCGGGGTGTTTGTCATCGCTGCAAAGCATGGTATGGTTGGGATGATCGTCTAATAATTCATATAAGGCCTCGAAATTTTTTGCGGCACTACCTTCTCTAATTAATATTTTCATCCCATGTTCTAATTTATCTAAAGCCTCTTCGATGGTAAAACATTCATGGTCGGTGCTAATGCCTGCTTCAATGTATTTCTTTGCCTCCTCACCTCTTAAACCAGGGGCATGTCCATCCACAGGCTTTCCTACTTTATGTGCTGCAGCAATTTTTTTCATTACTTCCTCATCTTGATGCAAGACACCCGGAAAATTCATCATTTCACTCAAATAATAAATATCCTTACTGGCCAATAATTCAGCTACGGCTTCACTTCTAATGGCAGCGCCTGCTGTTTCAAATTCAGTAGCAGGAACACAGCTAGGTGCACCAAAGAAAAAATGAAAGGGAACTTTTTTGCCATTGTCAATCATATATTGTACGCCTTCCACCCCACAAACATTAGCAATTTCATGCGGGTCACTAATAGTGCCAATGGTGCCATGGGTAACTGCTAAGCGTGCAAAGGAGCTTGGAATAAGCATGCTGCTTTCAATATGCACATGGGCGTCTATAAAGCCGGGTAATAAATAATGCAAAGGCGCCTCTAGATTAGATTCAATAGATTGAATGATTCCATTTTGAACTGTAATAGTAGCCGGGTAGATGCGTTTTTTAAGAATATCTACATATTGGCCAGCAATGGAAAAGGAATTGCCCATACGTTTAATTTGTTATCACAAATTAAACCAATAATTGAACTTAAAGATAAGCGCCCTATTTTTATTTTTAAGCATCGGGTCGGTAAAGTAGTTATCGGTATAAACTAAGAAAAAGTCACTCATAGGTTTGTACCTGTATTGTAAGCGGCTATTAATATTGAAATTATTGGTTTGCGTATTAAATTGTACAAAGGTGGTCCAGAACAATTTGGTATTAAAGTTATATTCTAATTTAGGCGCAATTAAAATCAAATTATTATTCCCATACATTTTGGGCAATTGAATTTTATCTATTTCTCCATTTAATGAAAGGGTTAAATGAGGTTGATTCCTCCACATGATGCCTGCTCCAATACCAGTAATACTTCCATTATAGTATTGCCCTAAGGTTAACATGGTGTTCCAGCTAAACAATTTACGCATGTCAGAATAGTACATCAAATTAAATTGATTGTATTTGTAATTGCCTGAAGGAAGCGGTTGGCCATCGCCCGGCTTAGTGGGGTATAATAAATTAAGATTTGAATTGGTAAACGTGAATGTTAAGCCTGAACTATTTCTGTAATCTGTTTTTATCTTTATAGTATTTTCATTTTCACTAAAGCTATTGTCTGCATTAAATACGACGAATTCTTCTAATGAAAATTCTACCCTGCCAATTTTTCCATTGTTTATAAATAGCCTTTTGGTGATGTTGGCGTAAGCATCTTTATAACCTACTCTAATAGTGGTATCTCTTAAGGCATCATAATTATCAATTCTTTGTACATAGCCCATATCGGTGTAATAATTTTTGCCCACATTACCCACTTGTCCAAAAAATCGCCAGTTGTTTATAGTTCTAGAGAAATTAGCTTCATAAAAAGCATCCTTGGTGTTAATGGTAGGCTTAATAGACTGATGGTAACTGAATTCTGCTTTTTTGGTACCCTCGTTATTGGCTAAATCCAAAGTCATACCTGCATTTCTTCCATATTGATCCATTGGATTTTTTTTAATCTCCGCAGCTGAAATAAAATTTTCTCTATTTAAAAAATAAGTCTTGAATAAAGATCTTTTCCAAAATCTTTTTTGGATAGTGAATGCTGAAAAATTTTCTGGGGAATAACTGCCTTTTGATCCTGTTTGAATATTCATTATTCCAATTCTGGTGCTTGAATTTAAGTTACCAGAAATTCTAGCTCCGAGTAATATAGGTATGGTATTACCTTGTTTGTCTAAACCAATGGTTCTAGAATAAAATGGACTAATGAAGTAATTTCCTAAGCTGGAAAATAAGTCGCCATTCTCTAAAAAAAAGGTTCTTTTTTCTGGTAAAAAAATATTGAATCGTGTAAGGTTTGTTACTTGTTGATCCACTTCCACTTGAGAAAAATCGGGGTTCACGGTTACATCTAAATTTAATGAGGAACTCAGTGTTAATTTAGCATCAAAGCCAATGTTGCCATTATTTTGAAGTGATTTTTTATTTTCATCATCAGTGGTTGAATTTCCAGTGATATAGGGAAGTAATATTTTATTGGCACTAGATTTTGGCGGAGCGCTTGGCCAATTTAAAATACCCATATAGCCTAAATCATAAGATTTAAAAATGGGAGGTACCTTGGTCCAACAGCTATATTCATTGGTTTGCAAATCGCCCCTTAAAAAATTAATGCCCCAAAATGGTTGCTTGTCATTATACCTCAATGACTTTAAAGGAATGGCAATTTCTGCTATCCAATAACCAGCATACATTTTGGTGGCTGAATTCCATTTGGTATCCCAGCTATAAGAAAGTTTTTCTTCAGTATTGGTGGTGAGTTCATCTTCTGATTGAACATTTTTGGAGGTGAGTGCAAAAATAAAACCATTTGTTTTTTGACTCAATGGATCTAAAATAATAGCTACGCCATCTGAACCTTCATAGCCTACATCTCTTTTTAAACTTTTAATAATTTGCTCTTCTTTGGCGTACACTTTAAAGGCGAAGTAAATATTTTTATCATCATAAGTTGTGAGCACTTCTGTTTGCTGTTTGGGCGCACCCACATTGTTGGGATATTTCTTTGTAAAATCCTTAGCTAATTCTGCCGTTTTCCAAACAGCCTCATCTAAAATACCATCAAGTATAATGGGGCTTGTAGTGGGGCGAATATTTAACTGAAAATTTTTCTGAAATTCTGATATATTTTGAGCTTGAGTGTTGTATCCAAGAAATAGCAATACGGAAAGCAAATAAAGCGTTCTGTGTGATTTTATTAAATAGAGTAAGCGCAGGTATCGATTTTGCATTAGGGTGCAAATATCCTCTATGTAATTATAACAGCCTTAATAAGTAGTAGGTTTTTTTTGAAAAAATGTACGAACGGCTAATGCTGAAGCTAAAAACTAAGATAGGGGAACTTGTTTAATGCCAAAAAGCTTGATTCTTTCTGGAAGCGGTCCCTATAAATTAAACCAATAGCTGAATTTAAAGATAAGTGCCCTGTTTTTATTTTTAAATAGAGGGTCGGTAAAGTAGTTGTCGGTGTATACCAAAAAGAAGTCGCTCATAGGTTTGAATCTGTATTGCAAACGACTATTAATATTGAAGTTATTGCTTTGGGTATTGTATTGAACAAAAGTGGTCCAGAATAATTTTGTACTGAAATTCCACTCTACTCTTGGTTGTAACAATACTAAATTGGTGCTGCCATAGGGGTTAGGAAATACGATATTATTAAATTGAGCGCTTAATAAAACTTTAAAATGGGGTTGATTCCTGTAAGTAATACCCATTGCAATTCCTTTTACTTCTCCATTATAAAACTGACCGATATTCAACATACTCTCTATTCCAAATTGCTTTCTCAAATCAGAGGTATACTTTAGCTGAATCTGATTAAATACATAATTTCCAATAGGTAAAGGAACACCGTCAGTAAAAGAAATAGGATATAACAAGTTGACAATTGTATTTTTTAAATCAAGGCCGAAAAGAGCAGTATTTTTGAATTGAAAATCCGGCCCCAATTTAGTGTCGGCTTGATTAATAGAATTATCAGGATGTAGGGTAGTAAAATTCTCTATCTTTAAAACCATTTTACCAATAATCCCATTTTCAGGAAATATTCTATAGCTCAATGAATTGAATATGTTTTTAAAACCAATTCTTATAGTCGTATCTCTAATGGCATCATAATTATCGATTCCTTGTACAAATCCCATATCGGTATAATAGTTTTTGCCTAAGCTTCCAATTAGGGTAACATAAGACCAGTGTTTTGAATTGGTCATAAACCCTGTGCTTGCATAAATATCGTCGTTATTAATTCCGGACTTAAATGATTTATGTAGATCGGTCCAACTACTAAATGTTCCTGCAGTATTTGAATATTCAAAAGTTAGCCCCGCATTACGACCATATTTATCTAATGGATTTTTCTTCGCTTCTGCTTCTGAAATAAAATTTTCTCTATTTAAAAAATAAGTTTTTATAATAGAGCGCTTCAATACACTTCTTTGTAAGGTAAAAGCAGTGAAATTCTCCGCCGAATAATTCCCTTGTTTTGCAGTTTGCATATTCATCACACCAATACGTGTAGCAGGGTTTAAATTTCCAGACATTCTCGCTCCAAATAAAATGGGAATTTTATTGCCGTCTTTATCAAGCCCAATGGTTCTAGAATAAAAAGGGCGGATAAAGGGCATACCAAAATTGGAAAACAAATCTGAATTTTCTAAAAAGAAACCTCTTTTTTCTGGAAGAAAAATATTGAATCTGGTAAGGTTGGTTACTTGTTCGTCTACTTCTACTTGAGAAAAATCAGGGTTCACGGTTAAGTCTAAATTCAATGAAGCGTTCAAAGCTACTTTTGCATCAAAACCGCCGGTAGCATTGGTGTTCAAAGATTTTCCATTTTCTTGGTCTTCTCCACTAGCGCCCGATATAAAGGGCAGAAAAATAATATTATTCTTTGTAGAAGGTGTGGCTGCAGGCCAATTTAATAAGCCCATATAACCTAAATCATAAGCTTTAAAAATAGGAGGCACCTTGGTCCATGTGCTGTATTCATTATTTTTTGCATCGGCCCTTAAAAAATTAATACCCCATTGTAATTGTTTGGGATCATACCTGATAGATTTTAAGGGAATCATTATTTCAGCAATCCAATAGGTTCCATAATCCTTGGTGGCAGAAAACCATTTAGTATCCCAACTCCAAGTTGGCTTTTCTTGAAAACTTAAACTTAATTGATCTTCTGATTGAACATTTAAGGCACTTAATAGAAAGAAAAAACCGTTGGTTTTTTTATTTAAGGGGTCTAGCATGATGCCCACTCCATCATTTCCATCATTGCCAATATCTCTTTTTAAACTTCTTGAAATAGCTGCTCCACTGTCATATACCTTGAATCCAAAATAAATATTTTCATTATCATAAGTAAATCTTACTTCTGTTTGACGTTTAGCTGCTCCAATATCATTGGGAAATTTTTTCTTAAAATCTTTCGCTACTTCAGTGGTGGCCCAAACAGGCTCGTCTAAAATACCATCTATTTTAATTTTAGTAGTGGTGGGTTGTATCTGTAATTGAAAACCTTTTTGAAAATCTGAAATGTTTTGAGCATCTATAAAAAAACTACAAAATAGCAGGCTTAAAAGCAAGCTCATTTTTTTGTAAGCCTTATTAAAAAAGGGTAGTTGCTGGTATCGATTTTGCATGAGGGTGCAAATATCTATTATGTAATTAAATCAGCCTTAATAACTTGTAAAAAATTCTAAAAAAAGGGATAAACGGGCTAGTCCCCTTCCAATAAGTCGGGCCGGCGCTCTTGGGTTCTGGCCAAAGCTTGTTCCTGTCTCCAGGCTTCCACTTTTTTAGGGTCGCCATTGAGCAAAACAGGGGGTACTTCTAATCCTCTGAAATTGGCTGGTCTAGAATAGACGGGAGGGGCTAATAAGTTGTCTTGAAAAGAATCGGTCAAGGCGGATGTTTCATCGTTTAATACACCCGGTATTAGCCTGCCAATGGCATCCACCACCACTGCTGCCGCTAGTTCTCCGCCACTTAAAACATAATCTCCAATAGATATTTCACGCGTCACGTATAATTCTCTAATTCTTTGATCGATGCCTTTGTAATGCCCACAAATCAATAGTATTCTATTTTTTAAAGAAAGTGCGTTGGCTTGTTTTTGATCGAAAGTTTTTCCATCAGGGGTCAAAAAAATAAGCTCATCAAATTTTCCATCTACTTGCAATGCATCAATGGCATTGGCCAATGGTTCACACATCATCACCATGCCTGCACCACCTCCATATTGGTAGTCATCCACTTGTCCATGTTTATTGATGGCCCAGTCTCTGAGGTTATGCAATTTTATAGTAAGTAAACCTTTTTCCTGCGCCCTTTTCATTATGCTATGCTCAAAGGGGCTAGCTAATAGTTCTGGAAGTACAGTTAAAATGTCAATGGTCATGTTGCAAAGTTAATCTAATAATTCACCCAAATCACGTCGGTCTTTTTTAGTAGGCCTTCCAATTTTGCTTAAACGTTTTCCTGTTTGGAAAGTGGCGGCCACTTGTCTTACGCGTTCTAATTCTTCAATAGGGGTAAGGTCCTCATAGTATTTGATGGCTTCTGCATAGGCCATTCTAGATTCCAATACCTGGGTTACTCTAATCACCCAGTTTTTATGTTCTGTTCTTGCTTCGTACTCATCACCTATAACTACATTTCTAGAGGCTTTGACATTTTCTCCCTTCATCTTTACTCTTCCTTTGTCAATGGCTTCGGTGGCCTGGCTTCTAGTTTTAAATACACGGATAGACCAGAGGTATTTGTCCAACCTAATTTTTTGTTTTTCCGTTTTTACTACTGTGGGCCCCTTCATGCTTATGCTTTTTTAGCTGCAAAAAATTGATGAAAATAAGGAATGGTTTCAATGCCTTTGTAAAAATTGACGATATCATATTTTTCATTCGGGCTATGCAAATTATCGCTGTCCAAACCAAAGCCCATAAATACAATTTTCAATCCCAATTCTTTTTCAAACAAAGCACAAATAGGAATACTTCCTCCACCGCGAACAGGAATGGGTTCTTTGCCAAAAGTAGTGGCAATGGCTTTGGCAGCACTTTGGTATTCATGTGAATCAATGGGGGTGATGTAAGGTTCGCCGCCATGGTGTTCAAATGCATGTACGATTACATTGGGGGGTGCAATTTTTTTAAAATGCGCCAATACCATTTCTGTAATTTTTTCTGAGGATTGATTTGGAACCAATCGACAAGATATTTTTGCAAATGCTTTAGAGGGCAATACTGTTTTCGCACCTTCTCCAGTGTATCCTCCCCAAATTCCATTCACTTCTAAAGTAGGGCGTATACCAGTTCTTTCATTGGTGCTATATCCTTTTTCACCCCAAACGTTTTGAATGCCTAAATCAATTTTGTATTCATTTTCATCAAAAGGGGCCTCGGCCATCTTTTTTCTTTCTGCATCGGTGGATACAACAACATCATCATAAAATCCGGGGATGGTAATGTGGTTATTTTCGTCGTGACAAGAAGCAATCATTTTTGAAAGTATCGTTATCGGATTGGCTACTGCACCTCCATACACACCACTGTGTAAATCACGATTGGGTCCTGTTACTTCTAGTTCGATATAGCTTAAACCCCTTACGCCAATATCAATGGAAGGCGTATCCATGCTAATCATGGCGGTATCACTTATTAAAATTACGTCTGCTTTTAAGAGTTCGGTATTTGCTTTCACAAAGCTGGCTAAATTAGGACTGCCAATTTCTTCTTCTCCTTCAATGATAAATTTAATATTGGTACAAAGCGAATTGGTTTTAGTCATAATTTCCAATGCTTTGACATGCATGTAAAATTGTCCTTTATCATCGCAAGCACCGCGCGCAAAAATTTTACCGTCTTGGATGGTAGGTTCAAAGGGGCTACTATTCCATAAATCCAAAGGATCGGCTGGCTGCACATCATAGTGTCCATACACTAGTACCGTTGGAAAACTTGGATCCGTTATTATTTCTCCATAGACAATGGGATGCCCCTCTGTTTCATAAATTTTTGTGCTGGGTGCACCAGCGTCTTTTAAAGATTGCTCCACTGCTTGGGCACAAGCCATCATGTCGGCATTGTGTTCAGTTTTAGCGCTAATACTTGGAATGCGCAATAAAGTGAGCAGCTCTTCTAAAAAACGATCTTTGTGTTGTTCTTGATAAGTTTGCCAAGGGTTCATATAAATAAATTTATTTTAATTGATGCTTGATATCTAACAATACATTTTCTAAAGTCCAGTCCAATTTTTTTACAAAAGGGGCCGTTCTTTTTTCACATTCTTGTAGGGTACATATGGGGCAGCTAAAAGGCATGCAGCCATCTGTATGAATATAGAATTCGACACTAGCACCAAATTTATTTTTTATCAATTGAGTAAATTCATCCACTGCTTTATGGGCTTCGTTGACATTAAAGTACCAAGGCACAGTTAAATGACAATCAATATGCATTAAGGCGCCATATTTAATTACTCTTAAATTATGTAAATCAATCCATTTTTCATTTCTTGTTAAATTAATTTCGGCAATCACTTCTTCCAATAAAACCATATCAGCTTCGTCCATAATACCCGCTAAGGATTTTCTTAATATTTTATAGCCATCATAAATCACATAAATGCCTAAAGCCAAGGCAATGACGGAATCAATTTTATCATTGCCAGTTAAGATTAATAGTGTAATGCCAATGGCCACAGCGGCGGTGGTGAAAAAATCAATTTGAAATAATTTGCCTGTAGATACAATGGCTAAGGAATTATTTTTCTTTCCAATTCGAATTAACTTTATTGCAATAATTATATTGATGATGGCGATAAAAGCCAACAGCCAAATGGCACTGCCTAAATGGTGTAAACTTACTGGGTGTGTAAAGCTATCAATGGCTTTATATATAATCAAGCAACCTACCCCAATAATTAGACTTCCTTGAAATGCAGCGGAAACAAATTCTGCTTTGCCATGACCATAGGGATGGTCTTTATCTTTGGGTTTTGCAGCTATAAATAAACTATAGGAACCTATCAATGCACCTACAATATTTACAACACTTTCAAGCGCATCCGATAAAACGGATAAGGAATGCGTCATCAGATAAGCAACTACTTTAAGTAAAAAAATAAGAATACTTAAAACAGTTACAATATATTGAACTTTTAAATTTTGCTTAGCAATGTGCACGTAGATTATTTTTTTGTAATAGCCTCAGCGTACTTTTTTTGTACAAATTCCCAGTTGACTAAATTCCACCATGCATTGATGTAATCGGGACGTTTATTTTGATACTTTAAATAATAAGCATGTTCCCAAACATCTAAACCTAGAATCGGGCTTCCCTTTGTTTCTGCGATATCCATTAATGGGTTGTCTTGATTGGGGGTGGAACTTACCGCTAAGTTGCCATCCGCTTTTACAAGAAGCCAAGCCCATCCACTTCCAAATCTTGTTTTTGCTGCGTCTCCAAAAGCAGTTTTAAACGCTTCAAATGAACCAAAAGTTTTGTTGATGGCTTCAGCCAATGCCCCGCTTGGCGCAGTGGCAGGTGCAGGCTTCATCATTTGCCAAAACATTTCATGGTTGTAATGTCCGCCTGCATTGTTTCTCATTTTTGGAGAATAATGCGAAATATTTTTTAATAAATCTGTTAAGCTAGTGGTTGTAGTATCTAGTTTTTCTGCAATGGCCGCATCGGCTAAATTTTTTGCATAGGCCGCTGCATGTTTGGTATAATGAATTTCCATGGTCATGGCATCAATAAAAGGTTCTAATGCGGTATAGCCATAAGGTAAGGGTTGCTGTGCATATTCGTTTGCTAGACCCAATGTATTTGGACTCATTTTTGAAAGGATGGGTAGGGTGGCCATGGCCATACCTGCTTTGCCTGTTGTTTTAATAAACTGGCGACGGTTTTGCATGTTCATAGTATTATTTTTTAAAGTACTTCCGTAAAGTTACTTTAATTGGATGTAATAGTCGGTAGTAAAATTCTTGATTGAATAGCTGAGAATCGCGCATGGCTTTGTAGGTTAAAAACAATCCAACAGGTATCAAAACAGCCGAGGACATCCACATGCCAAAATAAACGGTCCACTCCCCAGATTTGGCAAATTTTTCGCCAAAATTATTGAGTAGAAAAAACACCACAAAAAAGATAATGGCCAAAACCATGGGGGTGCCAAGCCCCCCTTTTCTAATAATCGAGCCCAGGGGTGCACCAATTAAAAAAAGCACAATACAAGCAAAAGACAAAGTAAACTTACGGTGCCATTCTATGCCATGCATTGAGTTAGCCGTCTCGTTTTGTTTATAAGTTTCATTTAGGGTGGTAAAATTGGCTTGAATGGAAGTGAATTGATAGCTGGTCGATTCCTTGACAGAAGCAGCTATGGAGTCTGGAATGAGTTGTGTAAAGTTGGTTAAGGAAGCTTGTTTTTTCTGAGCTAAGAAAACCTGGTTGCTGTCTTTGTAAAAAAGAAAACGTAAGTAAGGGGCAATTTCGGTAGTTATTTTTTTTACATAAAAACTATCTTTGCTATTGAGTGAATCAATCGCATGACCCAACTGTCTTACACTTAGCATTTTTGGATCATAAACATTGTCATTGCTTTTGTTCATCTCAAAGCTTTTCAAGTCGAATACTTTTTTATATTCTTTAAAATACAATCTAGTGAATTCGGTATTGGTGGTGGCCCTTACCCCTCTTTCTTGGTATCGCCATCCATTGTACATAATAAATTCTAGAAATTTTTTATTGGAAGATACACGCATCACCCCCGATTCGGCCATGATAAAATTATCTTGTAAACCATATTTCTTTTCAAAGATGACAATATTGTGCATAACGCTGTCATTGCTTTCTTTCTTTCCTAGTTTGATTACATAACCATCTATTTTATCATAAAAAACGCCTTCCTTTAAATCAATGGCTGGCTTGGCGATGATAATTTCATACTTCAAATTACTCAGCTTCATTTGCGTCACTGGAATGATATTGTTGGCAAATAGAAATGCGATGCCTGCTAAGAAAATGGTGAAAATAAATAGGGGACGCATGAAGCGAACCAGTGGAATACCTGCGGCTTTAATGGCAATGAGTTCAAAGCTTTCGCCTAAATTTCCAAAAGTCATAATAGAGGAAAACAATAAGGCTAGGGGCAAGGCAGTGGTCATGGTGCTGACAGAAACTAAACCAATCAATTCTAAAATGGTTAAGAGGTCCAAACCTTTTCCAACTAAATCATCTATGTACAGCCAAAAAAATTGCATGGTCAGCACAAAAGTTGAAATCGTAAGTGCTGCTAAAAAAGGCCCAATAAAAGCCTTAAGAATTAGTATGTCTAATTTTTTGAACAATGCGTTGTAGTGCTAACTACCAATGCGATGAAAGAGTTCTTTTATCTGATATTCCCAAAGCCTGCTTTGGTCTTTGATTTCATTTTTCTCAGCAAAGTCTTTCACGATTAAAATAGTTTGATTAGAGATTTCTGTTTTTTCTATTCTAAATTCGAAGTACTCATTTTTTTCACCATGCAACCATTTAAACTTGATAAATTTATCTGGTTCTTGGTCCAATAATTCTGCTTTGTCTGGGACGCCACCATTCCATGAAAAACTAAAAACATTTTCCCATTCGTCTACTTTGTCAGCAAACCATTCTTGTAAACCAGATGGCGTAGAAAGAAATTCAAATAGTATATTAGGTGAACATCTAACTGGAAATTCAAGCGTAAATAATTGTTTCTTACTCATATATAACTAGCTCCTCTTTAAAAATTGATTCGTTTGGTGCAATAATATTAAATAAAGGTTAGGTTCCAATTTTTTTTTATTCTTTATTAGTTAACAAACTGTCAAGACATGTTTAGAGTATATTCTAAATTCTCCTAATCAATTGAATATCAGTAATTTAATACATAAATCAACCTTAAGTAATCTTAAGTTTTTGGGGGATGGATGCGATTAGAATTGTTGGTGCATGACTCATTATGATCGCTTATCTTTGCTCCCCTTAATAATGGTACTATGTTTAATAGTTTGAGTGAAAAATTAGAATCTGCGTTTAAGCACCTCAAAGGTCAGGCAAGAATCAATGAATTGAATGTGGCCAATACCTTAAAAGACATTCGTAAAGCATTGTTGGATGCCGATGTGAATTTTAAAATTGCAAAAGAATTTACGGATAGCATCAAAGAAAAAGCCATTGGTGAAAAAGTAATCAATGCCATCAGTCCTGGTCAATTGATGACCAAAATAGTTCAAGATGAATTAACCAAACTCATGGGTGCAGAAGCAGCCATCTTGGATTTGAGCAAAAGCCCTACCATTATTTTAGTGGCAGGTTTACAAGGTTCGGGAAAAACTACTTTTTCTGGAAAGCTAGCTACTTATTTAAAAGCACAAAAAAAATCGCCCTTACTAGTTGCTGCTGATATTTATCGACCAGCAGCCATGGATCAATTAACAGTACTCGCCGAACAAATAGGAGTAGATATTTTTGTTGAAAGAGAAAATAAAGATGCTGTAGCGATTGCACAAAATGCCATCGTATATGCAAAAGCTAATAATAAAAATGTAATAATTATAGATACTGCTGGAAGATTGGCCGTAGATGAAATGATGATGAATGAGGTAGCCAATATTAAAAATGCCATTCAACCACAAGAAATTTTATTTGTGGTAGATGCAATGACTGGACAAGATGCAGTCAATACAGCCAAGGCTTTCAACGATCGATTAGATTTTACTGGCGTAGTCTTAACTAAGTTAGATGGGGATACCAGGGGTGGTGCAGCGCTTTCCATTAAGTATACGGTCAATAAACCTATCAAGTTTATGAGCAGTGGAGAGAAGATGGAAACCTTGGATATTTTTTATCCTGAACGTATGGCCCAAAGAATATTAGGCATGGGCGATATTACTTCTTTGGTAGAAAAAGCGCAAGCCAATTATGATGAAGCCGAAGCAAAAAAATTAGAGAAAAAAATTCGCAAGAATCAATTTGACTTCGAAGATTTTTTAACACAGATTCACCAAATAAAAAAGATGGGGAATTTGAAAGACATCATGGGCATGATTCCAGGCATGGGCAAAAGTTTAAAAGATGTAGATATTAAAGATGATGCTTTTAAAGGGGTAGAAGCCATCATTCAATCCATGACCATTGTTGAAAGACGTAATCCGGATTTGTTGAATCCAAGTAGAAAACAAAGAATTGCCAAAGGGGCAGGCAAGGATATTGGTGAAATCAATGCCTTTATCAAACAATTTGACCAAATGAAACAGATGATGAAGCAAATGAGTGGTCAGATGCCAGGAGGCCCAATGGGTGGTAAAATGCCAGGGTTAAGAAGATAAGTCATTGATAATCAAACTATTTTAGGATAAACTTGTATCGTATTTCTCTTTCTCCTATATTTGCAACCAGTTAACCCTATTTAATAACGCCTATAAATTTCTATTTAAAATGGCAGTAAAGATCAGACTACAGCGTCATGGTAGTAAAAAAAGGCCTTTCTACTTTATAGTAGTAGCCGACGGACGCGCACCAAGAGATGGTAAATTCATCCAAAAAATTGGTACTTACAATCCTTTAACAGTTCCTGCGACTATCCAATTGGATCGTCAAAAAGCATTAGAGTGGTTAAACAAAGGTGCTGTACCTACAGATACAGTGCACAATATTTTATCTTACAAAGGCGTACTTTATTTAAAGCACTTACTTCGTGGAGTTAAATTAGGTTTGTTTGATGATGCTACTGCAATGGCTAAGTTCCAAACTTGGTATGCAGAACATGAAGCAAAAATTGCAAGCACAAGCGACACACACAAAAAAGCACAAGCTGCTCAAAAAATGTATGTACCTGTGGTGAAAAAAGTAGCGGAAGTGGAAGCTCCAGTAGCAGTAGCGGAAGAAGAAGCTGCTCCAGCTGCAGAAGAAGCAACTGAAACACCTGCTGAATAATTTTATTTTTACATAGCTTTAAAACCCTGGTTTCCTTTCGGAAGCTGGGGTTTTTTCTTGAAAGAAACATTTGATC
>Ga0304729_1000557_pt1 | contig 27270 bp, 48 predicted proteins | sample C_131016_MF_Meta_FD_190475 | JGI IMG/M metagenome (GOLD analysis project Ga0304729, IMG submission 190475) | Freshwater microbial communities from Lake Croche, Canada to study carbon cycling - C_131016_MF_MetaG (v2) (version 2) | ecosystem: Environmental > Aquatic > Freshwater > Lake | place... | reverse complement strand
TGACGAGATTGCAGACTCGCTGCTCTAAAGCCAATAGCATTAGGCGGGGATTTGACATCCCCGCCTTTTGCGCTATTGTGGAGATACTATGAACATTATTACAACTGCCGAACAACTTGCCGAGATGGTAGATTACTACCTAACTCAAGATGCCTTTGCCTTTGACGTTGAAACCGTAGGCCCACGCCGAGGTATGACGCCTGTAAATGAAGTCCTATGGATTACGCTTGCAACCCACGGACGCTGTGACGTTATCCCTATGGGGCACCCACACGGTTTGTTTATCGAAGAAATTTACCCTTTGACTGGTCAGGGTGAAGTCCGCAAAGAAAAGGGCTTGACACTACGACCTAGCGACTATAGTCGTGACGCTAAGAAAGCTACCAAGGTCTTTGGGCCTGCGCCTGAGCAGCTTTACCCAGCTGAGGTATTTAAGGCGCTTGAGCCTATTATGTTTAATGACCAGATTCTTACTATCGGTCACAACCTTGTATTTGACCTGACTTCAGTTGCTAAATACTACGGCGGTCGTATCCCGTCTGCCCCATACTTTGACACGATGATTGCATCGTTTATTTCAGATAACCGCAATAAGAATAAGTGCGGTCTTGCTGACTGCCTTAAGCGAGAGTTTGGCTACGAAATGGTCAAAGGTGTAGGTAAAGAAGTAGAGGTCTATGACTTTGAAACCGTTGCCAAGTACGCATATCTTGACTCTAAGTACACGTTCCTATTGTGGAAGTCGCTAGTACCAAAACTAGAGGCGGGAGAACTTGACCGCGTGTTTGCGCTAGAGATGGATGTTCTAGCTGTTCTATGCGATATGAAACTAACTGGTGCCGTAATTGATACTGATTCTCTTGAGCAGTTAAAAATTGACCTAGAAGAAAAAGTAGACGAAGCTCGTGCTAACATCTACAAGGCTGCTGGTCGTGAGTTTAATATCAACTCAAATCAAGAAAAGCAAGCCTTGCTTTATGGAGCTAAAGAAGAGGGCGGGCGCGGACTAAAAGCACAGGTACTAACTGTCAAGGGTAAGCAAAAAGACAAAACTAACATTGAACTTACTGGCGCTGACTACTCAGTATCAGCAGAAGCATTAGAACCTTACCGCGACAAAGATCCACTAGTCACCGCACTCTTAGAGTACGCAGACTACAATAAGCTACTTTCAACTTACGTTATACCTTACCTTGGCGGTGAGATTGAGCGTACTACTGCTGGAAAAACTCGCATTGAGACTAAAGAAACTATGTTAATTAATGGTCGTTTGCACGGTGACTTTGTGCAACATGGCGCTGAGACTGGTCGTTTTTCAAGTCGCAACCCTAACCTACAGAATGTACCTGCGCCTCACACGCCACACGGTAAGGCTATCCGTAACCTATTCGTGGCACCTCCAGGGCACAAGCTAGTGGTTGCCGACTACTCGCAGATTGAGCCTCGCGTAATTGCGTCATTCTCGGAAGACCCAATTATGATGGATAACTACCTAAATGGTAAAGACATCTATACCACCGTCGGTGACACGATGGGCGTAGACCGTAAGGCAGGTAAGGTTCTCGTACTTGCTATGGCATACGGCGTAGGTCCTGACAAGATTGCTGCACAGATTGGCTGTACCAAGACTGAGGCTAAAGACTTGTTGGACCGATTTGCAGCACAATTTAGCTCAATTGCTAAGTACCGAGCCAAAGTAATTGGCTCAACTCGGGCTGGTAAACCTGTGCCATATGTAAAAACCTTGACTGGTCGCCGCCGATACTTGCCTGAGATTATGTCCCGAGATAACGGTTTTCGATCAGGAGCTGAACGTCAGGCGTTTAATACTAAAATTCAAGGCAGTGCCGCAGATATTATTAAAATTGCTATGGTACGTGCACATCAGATGCTTCCATCAGAGGCTAAGATTATTCTCACAGTGCATGACGAAATGGTGTTGACTACCCCAGCAGATATGGCGGAGTCAACAGCAGAAATTCTAAGAGAAGCTATGGAAGGCATTAATGTGCTAAAAGTTCCGCTAATTGCAGATGTAAAGATTGTAGATAAGTGGGGAGAAGCAAAATGACCTGGCCTATCTCAAATAACGACGGCTATCACAAAATGCAAAAATTGCCTATTACTACTTTATATAGATGGTATTTATACGATGTTATAGGCGAAGAAGCTAATAAAAACATTAGTTTGTTTAATTTATCGCCCGTAAGCGAAGAGGGCAATGAAAAAGAGCTAGAAGACTCAGAAGAACGACTGATTGAAATATCACCATTGTTGCCCCTTATAAAACTGTATGCAGACATGAATGCTACGTACACTTATGAAGTGCAAAGTAAAGAACTGCTTAAAACAGACGGAGTAACACCAGAACTATTAGCAGCAAGTTCTAAATCTTTAAAAGAATTTTATAGTACTATGGCATTTAACGGGATTTTATCCTTACTCTCATCCGCCGTTGAGCTTGATTTAGTAGAGCTACACGGCACATTCACAGGTCTAAAGGAGACAGACGAATGAGTAATTCATGGTGGGCTGACAAGCTCGGAAATAACCAACCACAGACACCAAGGTATACGCCACAGACGCCACCAGTGCAGCCTGTACAGCCTGGATACGCCCAACCATATCAAGGGGTTACCCCAAACACCTCATACCCCCCTGTGACCGAGCAGCCCTATGTTGACCCCGCGTTGGCTGGCCGTAGGCTACCCGCTAGTGCAACTTCCCCCAGCCGTTGCCCTAATTGTTCTAGCGGCAATTATGGAAAAATGACCGCTGAAACTGCGCCACGGTGCTATGATTGTGGTTATCCTATCCAGCAGTCAGGGTCAGGTACTCCAGGAGTACGCATCCCTAGCAACGGCACGGTAGAGGCTACCAAACAGGTAAGCACCTCAAATAACTTTAACCCAGGCACATTTATCGGAAAGATTGAGTAATGTCACTCCAAAAGGTTCTAGCACAGATTAATAAGAAGTATGGCGAAAACACCGTCGTACTAGCATCAGACGTCGCAGCTCCAACTCGTTTCACATCAGGTTCACTATCGCTAGACATGATTCTTGGAGGCGGCTGGCCTACTAACCAGTGGCACGAAATTATCGGGGAGGCAAGCAATGGTAAGACTGCGCTTGCACTTAAAACTATTGCCGCTAACCAAAAGCGTGACCCAGAATTTACAACTATTTGGATTGCTGCTGAGCAGTGGGTTCCAGAGTACGCAGAGATGTGTGGCGTAGATTCAACCCGCGTCCACGTGTTTACCAGCAACGTTATGGAAACAGCCCTCACAGCCGTTCTAGAGTTCATTGAGACTAAAGAAGTTGACTGTGTAGTTATTGACTCGCTGCCTGCCCTCGTGCCCTCAGCAGAAGACGAAAAAGAAATGGACGAGTTTACCGTTGGTCGTGGAGCTATGCTTATGGGCAAGTTCTTTCGCAAGATGGAAAAGGCGGGCAAGCGCGACCTTCTAGGCGGCGAACGCCCGTTTATCGGTCTAATCATCAATCAGTTCCGCATGAAAATTGGTGTTATGTACGGAGACCCACGCACTACTCCTGGTGGCGAGGCTAAGAACTACTTCTTCTTTACCCGCATTGACGTAAAGCGCGATGAGTGGATTGAGGTCGGTACTGGTCAGGAGAAGAAGAAGGTCGGTCAGACCATCAAGTTCCAGACTCGTAAGAATAAATCAGCTCCTCCAGGACAGACCGCGTTTGTAGATTTCTACTTTGACGAGGGCGCAGGCATTGACAAGGGCGAATACGACTTCGCTAAAGAAATTGTGTCGCTGGCAATCATTAATAAGATAGTTACTCGTGCAGGAGCTTACTACCGTTACTCAGAACGTCAGTGGCAGGGAGCGGATGCACTACTTAACTCCATTCGTGAGGAAGTAGACCTGCAAGAGCAGTTAACCAAGGACGTAATGGGAACGCTACAGCTAGCATAATGTCAAGAGCAAAACGAAACGCACAGTCTACGTGCACTCAATGTGATCGCCCATTTTATGCCAGAGCACTATGCAAACCTTGCTACATGCTTCAATTTAGAGGAAAGTTTGGCACTGCACCTAAAGCGCAGCCAAAAACTTATAACCCAGAAGATCTAGCAGATTTTTGGTCGTTTGTGAAAGCAGAGTTAAATATTGGCTAGATCAGAGGGTCAAAAACAATCCCAGAAACACGAAAAAAGGCTAGCTAAATTAACTGGTGGTCAGAAGAACGTTGCTTCTGGGGCGTTCTGGTTTCGCAAAGGTGATGTACGCTCAGAAGATTTGTTGATTGAGCACAAGTGGACTGGTAAAAAATCCTTTACTGTTCAGTCCTCGGTATTAGAAAAGATTATGACCGAAGCGCTAATTGACGGTCGCACCCCTGTTTTGGGCATCAGCATGAACGATGTTAATTACGTAATACTCGACGAAAACGACTTCTTGACCATGCGTGAGTTTCTGATACAATGTATAGAGGAGCATACGGAAGAGAAGTAAATTACTATTTGGAGTTTACTTGCTATCTTCCCTACTCAATTCAATCCCAGAGCCAGAGCCGTGGGAATTTCAAGCTAAATGTGGCGAACAAGTTTATAACGCCGAGACTAAAGAATACGAGTCAGTCTATGACCCTGAGCTTTGGTTTCCGCCGCGAGACAAAAAACTATACAAGCCAATAGCAGATAAAGCTAAATCAATTTGTTTTGGCAAAGACGGAAGACCAGAATGCCCAGTTAGGCTAGAGTGCCTAGCTTTTGCGGATAAAAACGAAGAAGCGCACGGTATTTGGGGCGGAATGAGTCACCGTGAGCGTAACGCCCTAAAACGTAAAGCAGTCCGTACAGGAACTACGCTACTAACACTTGCTAAAAAATCTAGTAGACAATCACAATAATGTGTGATAAGTTTTTCACTGGAGGACACAAAACATGCCAGAGAAAAAACTAAAGAAATTACCAGCAGGCGCATTAAAAAACTTTGTAGATGCAGGTAAATCAACTACTAGAGTCATAAGCAAGGTAGAACGACACGTTCTATCTCAGCCAATTGATAACCACCGTTCATTTAATGGACTACACCCATCGGCTATGGTAAGCCCGTACTGGTGCCATAGAGCATCTTACTTTCATCTACAGGGCAATCATCCCGTACCAGAGCCACGTCAGTTTAAGCGTGAACTAATTTTTGCCCAAGGTCACGGCATTCATGCTACGTGGCAAAATTGGTTTAGGGATATGGGCAAATTGTATGGCGTATGGGAATGCCGTAATTGTGCCCTTCAGTTTTGGGCAACTAGCCCAGAAGGTTGCGACGCCTGTGGCGCAGACCGTTCTATGCGCTATAAAGAAGTACCAGTAGAACATACCCCACTGATGATTACAGGTCACTCAGATGGTTGGCTAAAAGGTTTTGGCGATGACTTGATGCTAGAGATTAAGTCAGTGGGTGCTGGTACATTCATGTGGTACGACAAGTCAGCATGGTTTGCTGGAGACCAGAACTTTGATGAGGCGTGGAAGAACTTAAAGTCTCCGTTCTCAGCCCACATCGCCCAGGTACAGCTATACATGAAAGTACTAGAACTGTCTGGTCGTGAAGACGTGCCACAGGAAGCCGTGCTACTGTACGAGGCTAAGCCTACGCAGGAAGTCAAAGAGTTTATTGTCCGCAAAGATGACTGGGCTATCCAGCCGATTATTGACGGCGCACAAATTGTGGTAGACTCGTTAGCAAAGAACATAGCGCCAGACTGCAACGTCGGTGGAGCGCATAAATGCAAGCAGTGTGGAGGATTCAATGAGTAAGCTAATCACCAGCGATACCAGCAAGTACGTGCTAGACACGTTGGATGAGCAAGGTCTAAGCCTAGACCGAGAAATGCACATGCCTCGCCCGTCACTTCCTGCGGATATTACAGACGTTGATGACGAAGAGCTAATGCGTTTGTACACCCACTTCTCGGCGTACAGCGATTTTGTTAATACCCAACTTGCTTGTGCAGTAATTGACGAAAAAGAAGCACAGCGTAACATTGATTACGCAGAATCTGAGGCAATGCTGCGCCACCAAAGCACCAACGCTAAAACCACAGTCACAATTATTAAAGCGCTAGTTGATGGCGACCCTACGCTGGGTGAGTTGCGACAAGACGCATTGAACAAGTACTCGTACCGCAAGATGCTTGAGACTATGGCAAACAACCTAGAACGTAGCAGTTCTGTTTGCAGTCGTGAGCTAACCCGCCGTACTTCAGGGGACAACTTCAAGACCCGTAGCCGTAGGTTTACTGCGTAATGGCCGCTAAAAAGGGTCCAAAAGTATTTGGCAAGCCACTATCAGCCAAAGTAAAGCGCGTAGCAATCGGCATTGACCAATCGTACTCGGGCTTTGGCGTGACCCTCATGGACATGGATTCAGACGCTTATTACACCACAGTGTTTAAGGGTGAAGGTATTGGTGTAGACCGCCTTCTAGATATTCAAGAAAAACTGTGGAAAATTATTGAAGAAACAACCCCATCATCATCTGAAGTAGTTGTAGGAATGGAAGGTTATGCTTTTGGCTCACAAATGGCAAATATGGCTGGAGAATTGGGCGCAGTCGTAAAACTAACGCTGCAATCAGTACTGTGGAAATATCATGGTAAATATCCGTATATAATTCCACCGACAGTGTTAAAGAAATATGTTACTGGCAAGGGCAACGGCGTACAGAAAAACCAAATTTTATTACAGGTCTATAAGAATTGGGGAGTAGAATTCAATGATGATAACGCCGCGGATTCATATTCACTAGCGCACCTAGTCGCAGGAAAAGCAAACCTAGCCCATCAACGTGAAATTTATCACAACATTCAGGACCCTAAGTACCGAGAAAAATGATGTACGGAACCCTTCACCGTAAAAACGGAAAAATGTTACGGAGAGTTAAATTTCAAATACTGGGGTTTTGGCTATATTGGTATTTGTTAGCCATGAAAAGACAACACAAAACTATTGTAAAACTAAATGCAGACATAAAGTCTATTAGACAAACAGAGCGAACCAAAGTTGCAAACATGATAGATCAAGGAATTGAACACACAGTTGATAAGTGTGGGATGACTTGCGAAGCTCATATAATAGTAGACTTTATTAAAAAGTTAAAGGATGTTGATGGGGACGAGTAAGTCTGGTTGGTGTTTAACAGGCCACCACAAAGACTGTCCACAAAAGTTTTCCAGCCACGATTGCCCATGCCCATGCCATTTAGGGATTGAAGTACCACCCATCACAGAACAAAAGGTAAAGAAAAATGATAGACAGCGAAAAATTTAAAGCAGAATTTGTAGCAACAGCATTTGAGGCAGCCCTAGCAAAAAAGTTTGCAGAAGCTCAAGCATTGTTGCTAAAAAAGCACAACGACTACGGACCAAAAAATATTAGTCAATCACCTGGTGGACCGCTTAATGGTCTACGCGTCCGTATGTGGGACAAATTGGCGCGAATTAATAACCTAGTAGACAACGGTGTTACGCCAAGCAATGAGAGTTTACGAGACAGTTTTATTGACATGGCAAATTACGCAATAATTGGCATGATGGTTATTGACGGAGACTGGGACAAAAATTACGGTATGAACCAAAAAAATCAAGGTTAAACAGCATTTAACACGTATTACCTTTATAGTTTTAATATCGGGAGATTAATCTAACAAAAGGTATATTATGTCTGAACTACAAAACGAAGAAGATATTTTGCGCGTTAGCGCATCCAGCAACCCACAGTCAGTAGCATCCGCGATTGCACACGCTATTTATGAAAAAGGTACTTGTAAAGTACGTGCTGTTGGTGCAGGACCAGTGAACCAAGCTGTTAAAGCAATTGCTATTGCCAGCGGTTACACAGCCCCTCGTGGAATTAGCCTAATTTGTATTCCAGGGTTTCAATCAGTGGAAATCAACGGAGAAAAAATTAGCGCAATTCTATTTAAAGTAAATTCAGTTAACTAAGCGTATTTAGTTAATTACAGGTATTGTTGAAGTACCAACCATCTTAGGCCAAAGAGGTAAAAACATGGAACAACCAAACAGCAAGTTCAAAACTATGGGAACTAGCGCAGCTTCGAGCACCCGCAACCCATCGGGAATGCCTGAAAAGGGAAAGCTAATGAAGCGTGGAAACGCTGTTGCTGGCACCTTGGACGGAGCTAAGGGTGCCCACACAATGAAGCAGGTCACATCTAAGCGTGCTTATGGAATTAAAACCAACATGCCAGCTTGGAAAGACCCACAGATCGGCCCTACTCAGGGCAATGGTCGTTTGCTAAAGGAAGTAATTAACCGTACTTCCCCAACCTTCCTTGACGGAATGCAAGACCACAACTAAGCTAAACATAAAAGCCCGCCGAAAGGCGGGTTTTTTTGTGCCTTGACAAGTTAAAGAATGTCGGACATAATCATGGTATGCCGCGAAAAGTTGTGGTAGAGTACTAATTAGCAAATACCGAGAGAAGGAACATGCTACTAGATGAACTAAAAGCCATTGCAGTCAAAGCTTCCATTGAAGGATGCGTTGTCGGTGTTTGGGCAAAAGAACAAGATTCAGATTTTCAAGAAGTATTCGCAACACTACGAAGTAAGCCAAATTTGCCGTTATCAGAAACGCTTACCTTAATTCAGTCGCACTATCCAAGCCTACCCTTTAAGCGTACGTCGTTTGCGTACCATATGAGAGGAACATGCACATGTCCGAAAGCCTAGCAGCAATGCTCAAAAGGATGATGGAGCTGGATTACGAAGCCCCACTTCCTTATCAACAAGCATCTAAGTTGGTTATTAAACCATCTAAAGCAAAACCAAGCAAAAGCAAAAATGGTTGGAAATTGGCAGCCTTGCTACCTGACACACAAATTGGTTATCGCGTTTACGAAGATGGGTCAGTAGTAGAATTTCACTCAGAGCCAGCAATTGATATTGCCCTACAAATCGTGGACTATGCTAACAGGGAGTTTGGCGTAGACACAATTGTAAATCTTGGCGATACCCTAGACCTACCGCAGCAAAGTCGTCACCACCAAGAGATTGCGTTTCAGAACTCGACTAACCTTGCCATCCAGCGAGCTTACGAATACCTAGCTGCTCAGCGTGCAACCGCGCCAGATGCAAAAATTGTATTTCTAGAGGGTAATCACGACTGTCGTATATATAAGTATCTTGCGGAGAACGCACCAGCTGTAGCAAACATGCGTCAAGCAGGTACTACACCAAGCGACTGGCCTGTAAACAGCCTGCCACACCTGTTGCGAATGGACGAGTTAGATGTTCACTACGCCAGCGGTTATCCAGCGGGAGAGTATTGGTTGAACGATAACCTACGCTGTATCCACGGTGACCGAGTTAACTCGGCTGGTAGCACCGCTATGAAATACATTAACTCGAACCACCACGTTTCTATTATTTACGGGCACATTCACCGCATTGAAATGCTGTACCACACAAACCATACAAGCACAGGACCCGCTAGAAACGCCGCGTTCAGCCCTGGTTGTTTGTGCAGAGTAGATGGAGCAGTTCCAAGCGTAAAGGGTGGAATCACCCCGAATGAGAAACCAGTTAAGTATTGGGAAAACTGGCAGCAAGGTGTAGGATTTGCATGGTACAAAGATACTGGAGAATTTACTTTGTTGTCAGTCCCAATTCTTGACGATTGGGCAGTTTTTATGGGGCAAGAGTTTAGACCACAAATTAATTAATTAGTGTTTAAACTTGGTATATGCCAAGTCAAAACGTACAAAGCCTGGGCGCTGGAGGACTATACGGCACCTACACCAATTATGGTGGCGGTGGCGTTGCAGTTGCGCGTTCCGATATGGACTACCTACGAATGGGTGTCGGGCGAGAGCCATCTGCGGAATACCCAGACGGCTACCTTGGTACAATTAGAACTCGCCGCGATGACCGCGGACGCCCTAACAGCGTATCTGAGCAGGTCCTCAATGGCCTAAAAGTACGGCAAACACAACGCGGATATCAGCGTGGCGTGCATCGCGGTGAGAGAATTGATCCAAGTGATTATTACCTACCTCCGCAGTTTGCTGAGACCCGAGGTATTGCTAGACAAATGGCAGCCGCTAAAAAAAGCGTACCTTCGCCTCGTTTTGCGCCAGCTTTCTCGCTAGCACCAGCGCCTCACCTAGTAAATGATGGTAAGGCTAACACACGTTCTAGTTCCCCACTAGAAATGAATAAAGTACGTCAGTCGCAACTTCGCGGCTTGAGCCCACAATGGAGTTAACATGGCATTTTTAATACCGCTAGTTGGAGAAGGTCTAGCCGCCGCCGCTGAAGGCGCTGCTGCTGTCGAAGGTGCTGCCGCTGCAGCTACCGCTGCTGAAACTGCAGCCATCGCTGGTTCAGAAGCTGCTGCTGCTGGTGCCGAAGGCGCTGCTGGTGCTGCGGGTGCCGCTGGTAGAGCAGCCGCTGGTGCAGGTAAATTGGGTGACCAAGCATATCTAGAAGCGTCATCTGCTGGTAGAGCAGCACCAAAACCTAGCATGTGGTCTAGGGTAACAGGAAGAGCAAAAAGCGCAGCAAACAGCACAGCCTCTGGCGTTGCTGGCGGAGAAATCGGTGCTCATGCTGTAAATGGTGCAATTGATTCGGTAGTAAATCCAGATACTTCGGGTGCCGTAACGGGTCAGCAACTAGCGGATGCTTCAGGCAGACTAGGCAACTTTAACTCAGGTTACAGCGGACGATAAGTCCCAAATCCCGTAACAAGTTGTTTAAAACGGGAATAGGCATAGGAGAATATTAAATGCCACTTTATCAAGTAGGGTGCCCTAATTGCTCGCGCACCACAATGCACACAGCTGATAACGACATTGCTGCTACTGACGCACACAATAAAACTATTCACCACCAAAACTCGGCGGCTGAATGGAAAAGACTTGTAGCAAATATTTCTAAAAAACCTAATAAAAAGACTGAAAAATAATGCCTAATACAGCAAACGGCAAGTACGGATTTAGAGCGTGGGATAAGCCAATTGGTGTACCACCACAAGCTGCTATGCCTCCGCAAGAATATTTAGGCCCTTTTGCATCTAATGCAGAGCGCATGGTGTCCCAATCACTAGCCGTTAATACTATGAGCGGTCCTGAAATCCAACAATATGTACGGCCACCGCTACCGCAAGTTAATATGTTTCCAAATAGATTTGGGTATGAGACCCATGAGTACGGTATTAAAGATATTGTAGAACTATCTGGTCGCCCTACACAGCGCACAGATTTTAGCGGACAAGCAACAACGCAGGAATCTACAAGCCGAAACGCGCTAGGAAACACATAATATGGAAATTAAATTTGTTGACCCATCGGGTGACGGTACAGCATTTCCTACACCTTACCCTACAAGTGACGGTCGTACCTTGTATAATGGCAGTAAAGGTTGCGACGAGTGCGGTTATATATTAAACCCTGTTCAAGCGTTAAATTCAGACATCTGCCCATCGTGTACTCGACGAAAAGCAGTAAAGCAAGTATCTAATAAAATGGTAGGTTAATCATGGCAGTAAACAAGTCACGTTCAGAGAACAAGAGCATGCTAGAAGGCGCAACTGACGGTAAGTACCGCAAGCGTCGCCCAAACACAACTGTAGCCCCAGGGCAGGGTGACCAGACCGTGGTACAAAACCGCGCTGGTTTACACCCATACATGAATTACGGTTTCATTAACAGCGAAGACCCTAACAAGGTAAACCCAGGGGCGTAATAGCACCACAAATTAGATTCATGTGATAGGCTAAACACCTATCTATTAGGAGCACAATATGGCAGATAAAGAAGAACAAGAACCCTATTTCCGTTTACTTGTTTGTAAGACTTGTCGTACCATCGATGAGCTGCCGCCTGGTGAGGAAGACCCAGGCGATGTACTGTTAAATATTACTGTAGAGCGTCATGGCGAAAGCCATTATGGTCGTCTATGGAATGTCCCCAAAGCTATTTGGATGACCCCAGAGCTAAAAGAAGATGTAGTTAAGCAGTTGTCTGGCGAAGAGGGCGCTGGTTTGGGCTTACCTTTTTATAATACTCGCATGCAGTTTGCAGAAGACGCGATGACCTGCTACAGTCTACATAACCGACCAAGCGGACAGTGCCCTGATTATAAATCAGACAAGAAAAAGCTATCGGCAGGTACTGAGAAGATGCGTCGCGCGGAAAAGCTAGACGCCTACTCGGGACCGCAGGTTTACCTATGCGACTTTTGCCCAGTTAAATCATTTAATATGCAAAAATTCCACGATTCGAAAGGCATCTCAAATTGAGCGACGAAACAACTAATGAAGACATCCCAGTATTTGAAACTGGTTTTATGCTACTTAAGGCTAAAACTGGTAACTGGCACGTACTTACTGACATTACTTCCCCACTACAGCTAGAGCGTGAAGTAACCGTTAATGAGGTACGAGTAGGCGCTACAGAAGCCGCGCACTCAATTAGCCAACAGCAATTGGCTGCTTTGATTATAACCGCATTATCGCCTCAAGACCCAAGTACAATAGAGGAGTAAGCAGACTTTAGGAGAGCCCATGTACATTGAAATGTCCTGCAAATGCGGTGCAATGATTAACGTTGATGGGTTTAATGAAAGTTTTACTCACCTTACTACTGCGCGGTTTTTAGAAGCCCACGTTAGTTGTGGCTTTGTAAGCCCAACTAGAAATGATGGCGCAGAGCGAACCAATCGTAGAGAAATTGACATACAAAAGATTGTCCACTTGGACGACGACGAGGATTAGATGCTAGAACCAAGTGAGACATCATACTTTAGCGAACCTTCCGCTATTTTAGACCCACGCCTGTTTAGGGGCGACAAGTTGCAGTCTTCTGTTCGTTCTGCTGTACTTCAACTGCTGTTTAACCACCTAAATAATTTTTATATGGGCGGCGAATCGTGGTCGCATGTATGGCTTGCAGGGTCTGGCGTGTCGTATCAGTGGGCTGCACATCGAGATCCAGGCGACTTAGACTGTTTGATAGGCATAGATTATCCACGCTTTCGTGAATCAAATAATCAATATCGTGGATTAAGCGATAAAGAAATTGCTACAACGCTAAATGAAGGATTTAGGGAGCATTTGCACCCAATTACCGAGCGTTTTCTTAACGACTTTGAGCTTACTTTCTATGTAAATGTACGCAGTAATATTGTAGACATTAAACCTTACGCCGCTTACTCATTAACCGACGACAGTTGGACAGTCACCCCCGACCTACAGCCGTTAGTAATCCTACCTTCGTGGAAGAATGCCGCGGAAAGTGACAGGCTACAGGCTATTAAAATCCTTAGCAATTACCGAACTGCACAGGCAAAATACGAATCTGCTAGCAATGACGCTATTAAAGCAAACGCTAGATCTGAAATGCGTATGGCTATGTCCCAGGGAATGGCTTTGTACGATAGCGTGCATACCGAACGCTCTAACGCATTTAGCCCATCTGGTGAGGGTTACTCGGATTTTGCTAATTACAGGTGGCAAGTAGGTAAGCAATCTGGAGTTATTCAAGCACTACGAGCATTAAAAGATGAGATGGACGCCCAAGATGAGGCGCTGACTCAAAGAACCTACGGTGTAGACCTACCCGACGCCAATACACTCATTAGACGCGCAGCAACCAATCGTTTTTAGAAAGACTACATCGTGGCAATTGTCCTATTTATGGACGGCGTTTTACGCTCCAACAATAAAGTACCTATTTATGAGGGTGTTTCTTTATATAAAGCCCTGAACGTAAATGGATCAGTGTTTATTGCATGTGATGACCAAGAAGAAGCACTTCGCTGGTGTAAAGAGCACAAACTTAATGATGTTGACGGATTTATTTCCAATAAAACCGTAGGTGAATATGAAGATAAAGACTTCCTCAAAATACAGCACCAGCAGTCTGCAGGGCCCGTATACATGGTTATCCTAGCTGATGTTGATTTAGCTACGAAATGCCTTCAAAATGGCATTAAAGCCCTATTATGGCTACATCCTGTCTATCAGAGTGCTAAGTTTCGGCCTGATGGTAGAGTTGGACGCAAGAGTTGGTCTGACCTAGTAGGAGAACTAGACAAGCAAGTAGACATGATGCTAGAGGATGACAGAAAAAATGAGTAAATTAGTATTTTTAGGCGCAGAAGTACCTAGCAATAAAGTAATTCTAGGCTCAATGAACGCAAAACGAGTCGGGTTTAGTTACTGGGGCGCAGTTAAGCGCGGGCTACCTACTACTAAAAAATTCCTATTATCCGACAGATTTGTGGATGAAGTAGAGATTTATGTGTTCCCAGGTATACCCGCCGCAGCTCAGCTTACGCAAGAGGAACTTGAAGACTTTTGCGCTGATTATGAATCATTTATTTCAGAAAATCTAGACCGAATTACTATTTTTACAGAGGTTCAGCACCAAAGTTTGTCCGAAGAGTTCATAAACGCGCAGCGATTGGCCGCGTGGAACGACGTGGACGACGAAAAGTTTGGTGTTATCTACATTTCTGGTAATTTAGAAGACCTTGCCACTAGGTATTTAAATGTATTTATGCCTGGAGAGACCGCAGAAGTGATGGCTCCTATCTGCAGAAAGCTCGCAGCGCAACACGGGACTCGCTTCCATGCTATGGGCATGGCAAAACCAGACGCACTTCGTAATTCCCCATTTGAAACCGCTAGCACCTTGTCTTGGCTATCACCGATGATGCGCGGGGAAACCATCGTTTGGTTTGGTAATCAGTTACACCGTTACCCTAAAAATATGAAAGAGCAAGCCCGACCACGCTATAAAGCCGCGTACGAGGCTGCTAATTTGGACTTTGATAAAATACTAGCGGATGACGCTGTTGAGGTCTCTAAACTTGCTGTATGGTCATACCAACAGTTAGAAATCTGGTTAACTAGCACTTCACATATATCAGATATAAGTGCTGAAAAGTTACCCACGGAAATCGCACAAACTACCTCCGACACTACTGATATATCAGTAGCAGAAACGAACAAACTTATTAAGAGAAATCCTGCTGAAATGACTACTTTGCCAGTCCTTGGAGTAGACATTACTCGGGTCATTGAAACTGATGAAACTGGTCGTGATGTTCTCAAAGAAGTACCAGTTATTCGCTCAAATAGTACCAGTTTAAGACAGTGTAATACTTGTTTTGTCAAGGATAACTGTCCTGCTTTTAAGCCCGACAACGCTTGTGCGTTTAACTTGCCCGTCGAAGTCAAGACCAAGGAACAACTCAAGGGTCTAATCAACGCTTTTGTTGAAATGCAAGGGCAAAGAGTAGCATTTGCCAAGTTTACAGAGGATTTGAACGGCGGTTATCCTGATCCAAATGTTGGTCAGGAAGTAGATAGGTTCTTTAAAATGCTTAAAACTATTAAAGAATTAGACGAATCAAAAGAGATGATGCGAGTCACGCTTGAACGCAGCGGCGGAGCTGGCGTACTGTCGTCTTTGTTTGGTGAGCGGGCTTCTAAATTAAATGAATTGCCTAATAATGGTCTTACTGAAGAGCAAACAAATGAGGTAATTCGTAAGATAAATCCAGAGTAATTTATATCTGATATATGTAGCTATTTTAGCGTGCATTGGCATAGTCCAAAATTGCTAAAAAGAATACACCCAGAACAGTACTCCCTAGGTATAAAAAACAGGCGTAAGTTATACTGGAACACTTCCCCTAAAAAATAAAAGAACAGGACAATAATGGCGTTATCATTTAAACTAACAACCGATTTCGTAGAGGGTTATAAGACAAAAAAAGTTCCCTGGGGATATAAAGACGTCGCTGGAAACTCTGTTGGTGAGATTACTTTTCTTCGTACCTACTCTCGTATTAAAGAGGATGGCACTAAAGAGACTTGGGCAGATGTTTGTGAGCGTGTTATTAATGGAATGTACTCACTTCAGAAAGACCACTGTAAGACAAATCGTTTGCCTTGGAATGACGCTAAGGCGCAGGCTTCTGCTAAAGAGGCTTATGACAGGCTTTTTAACTTCAAGTGGACACCACCAGGCCGCGGACTTTGGGTGATGGGTACTCCGCTTGTAAATGAGCAAAAAAATAGCGCAGCACTTCAGAATTGTGCATTTGTTTCCACTAATGAAATGAATAAAAACAATCCTGCCAAACCATTCGGCTTCTTGATGGAAGCTTCGATGCTAGGCGTCGGTGTAGGCTTTGACAACAAGGGCGCTGACAAGGGTTTTACTATTTATGAACCCAAAACTCCGTCGGAATATATTATTCCAGACACTCGTGAGGGCTGGGCTGAATCAACTATGGCTCTCATTAACTCTTATCTGAAGCCTGACCAGCCTGCTTGGGATTTTGATTACTCTCAAGTTCGACCTTTTGGTTCTCCAATCTCTACCTTTGGCGGAACTGCCTCTGGTCCTGAACCACTAATCTCACTTCACAACCACATTCGCAACTTGTTTATTGGTCGTGCTGGTGAACTGCTAACTGGTGTAGATATTGCTGACATTGGTAACTTGATTGGCGTCTGTGTCGTTTCTGGAAATGTGCGCCGCTCAGCCGAGCTTTTGTTAGGTCGGATTGATGACGAAGACTTTTTGAATCTTAAAAACTCTGACAAGTTTCCTGCTCGCAACTCCTATGACCCTGAAGCACCAGGCTGGGGCTGGATGTCTAATAACTCTGTTGAGGTTTCTGTTGGAACTGACTTCTCTCCGATTGTGGAGGGTATCGCACGCAACGGAGAACCAGGGGTAATCTGGATGGACACCACTCGCAAGTATGGTCGCCTAGTGGATTCTCCTAATAATAAAGACTGGCGTGCTGCGGGCTACAACCCTTGCGCCGAGCAGTCTCTCGAATCGTTTGAGATGTGTACTCTCGTTGAGACTTATCTAAACCGTCACGAATCTTTGGAAGACTATAAGCGTACTCTCAAGTTTGCTTATCTCTACGCAAAGACCGTGACTCTACTTCCTACGCATTGGGAAGAGACAAATGCCATAATGCAACGCAACCGCCGTATTGGAACTTCAATGTCTGGCGTAGCAAACTTTGCCGATTTAAATGGCCTACCTGTGCTTCAGGAGTGGATGAATACTGGCTATGAGACTGTAATAAACTATGATAAAACCTATTCTGAATGGCTAGGTATCCGTGAATCTATTAAAACCACGACTATCAAGCCTTCTGGAACTGTTTCTATCCTCGCTGGTGAATCTCCTGGTGTTCATTGGACACCAGGCGGCGAGTATTTCCTACGCGCCATTCGTTTTAGAAACGAAGACGCGATGATTGCTCTCTTTAAAATGGCTAACTACCGCGTAGAACCAGCGTCGGAAGACCCTGTTAATACCTCAGTAGTTTTCTTTCCCATTAAATCTCTCGCAAAGCGCTCTGAGAAAGATGTTTCTATCTTTGAAAAAGCCTCTCTCGCAGCGACGGCGCAGCGATACTGGTCAGATAACTCGGTTTCAGTTACAGTTTCGTTTGATTCTGATACCGAAAAAGACCACATTGGTACTGTTTTACACCTCTTCGACGGACAACTAAAAACTGTATCGTTCTTGCCTATGGGTAACCACACTTATCCGCAAATGCCATACACCCAAATAACTCAAGAGGAATACGACAAATACGCATTAAGTTTGTTTCCTATTGACTTCGTAGGTGTTTATCAGGGCCTAGGGTCCGAGGCCATAGGCGAAGCGTACTGTACAACTGACGCCTGTGAAATCAAACTAATCACCGAAAATAATAAATAAACCCAAACCAACAAAAGAGCCACCAGCATAATCGCTGGTGGCTCTTTGGCTTTGCGGGCTAGGTTCTACTCTCTAACCAATCTTCAAAAGCGCAATCAAACTCGGCGTATTCGTCTAGCCAATCGTTAGGTGTAACAAGACTGCGGTGTCTCTCAAGGTCAAGACTTGACCAAAGCATAAAATCGTAAAAAACGCTCTCTGTAAGTTTGTGTGAAAACTCTACATTATTTATCTCTTTGTGACCTGCGATTAGCAGGCTCATCTCTGTAAAGGTTATTCTCTGTTCCATTTAACTCTCCAGTTCTTTACAGGCGCAGGGCAACTTGTCACAAGTTAAACAAGATAGTTCCTTACAGGCGCAGGGTGAATAGTTACAGTCGTAGCAGTAATACTTGGCGCAACTCTCACAAAGCATTTCGTCATTTAAATCGGCTTTGTCAAAGTCGTCTTGGCAGTAATCGCAGAGGCTATCCATTAGTAGCGACCATACTTTCTCTCGTCATCTGGGTCTTGTCGTGGCAAGTCTATTGGTGTGTTAGTAAGGCTGTCAAGGAACTCGTCAAAGCAGTCTAAACAAACTCTTTTAGTTACGCCTTTGGCTACATCAAGGGTGATGTTGCTCTTCTCTTTTTGGCACATTACACAAACGGTTTCCATTAGTCAGCCAACTTCTCTAAGATACTTCTCAAGGCAGGAACGGCGTCTGTGAAATAGATGTTCTTAATACCGTTCTCCAGCGACCAAATAAGAAAGCCTGCTAGAGTCTCTTTTTCTACGGCAGTTAGTTCAAGCATTTTTTTCTTGCTCTCGTCTGGCAAAACCCAATCATTCATTTTCATCCCATTCCTCAATCTCAAAGTCGGCACTAAGCGCAACTTCATTCTCTCCGTGAGAGAACATTTTTGTAACTGCTTTGTTAGTTATGTGTAAGGTCTGGCTCTCAAAGTTGCCATCCGTGACGGGTGTGTCGGTCTCTACGGTCACTCCGTAGGTGATAAATACTGTGTATTTAGGCATTTAGTTTTCCTTAGTTAAACATTCAGGACATAGCATAAACTTACTAGGGTCTTCACTAGCATAGTTCAGGTCTTCGGTAGGGTAGTCGTCAAAGCATTTAGGGCAAGTGCTTTCAGGGCTGTTAAATAACTCTTCAAACTTGCTAGGCATTTAAATCGTTGTCCATTCCATTACGGCGTTGCGTATGGCTAAGTCAATAGTGTCTCCCCAACCGTCAGCAAGCAGGTCATCCTCGTCATAGACAGAGGCACGAAACTCCGAGCGTGGATTGTTGTCTGGCGATACATCATCTACGATAATGCGAATAGTGTAGTCAAGCAGAATGTCGTCTTTCATTAGTTAGCCCCTCCCTGCTTGTCACAATCTTTACACCAATCGCCACGAAAGTCGTCTGACATCTCTCCGCACTCTGGACACTCTGAAAGTTTGCTCAACTCTCCAACAATCTCCCAAGTCCCGTCTGGGTTATCCTCGTGCTGTTCGATAGCCATTCGGATAATCTGGTCGCCCTGTTCCTCGGTAATCTCCCAAGAATCAGGAACATCCACATAGTAAGTAGCGGTGTAGGAAACCTCAATAGTTCTCATTACTCCCACTCTCCCTCTTGTACTTCGGTTACTAGCATTTCCAGCAGTTCGTCAAGGTAGTTATCTACCCTGCCGTCAATCTCTCCAGCGAGGGCGAACCATTGTTCATCTGTAATAGGATTACCTAGATAGCCCTCAAAGTCCTCTTTGGTGATTGCGAATGTTTCCAGCGCTTTAATAGACATTACTCGGTCTCGCTTTCTTCGATTGTGTCTGAACCGTCAAGATACTCAAAGTTGTCCTCTTCCATAACAAGCGGAATAGGCTCTTCAAGATTATTGTAGAAGTGGTGAAAGTGATTTAATACTGTGCGTGGGTCGTGGTCACTCTCAATCTCGTAACGCTCAACTTTGGTAATAATGTATTTAGGCATTAGTTAGTCTCCTTTGATAATGCGATTTCTCGGGCGATTTTGATACGGTCATTGTCGCTTGAATCGGATACCCGCTCAAGTTCCCCCTCTGTCCAGTTGGTCGTGTTGATGACAAGCAAGTCTCCAGAGCCATAAGTTCCGTCATCTGTCACCCACATAACATTCTGCTCGTATGGGTACTCAATAAAGGTTTTGTGTGTAGCGGTCATTTTTTACTTCTTTCTAATCTAGATTGTTACAGTTACAAGGGATGTGGTGGCAGTATTTACAAGGAGGTTCATCTCCATAGGTCGCTATCCAAGCCTCAACATTTGTAAGGTCAATGCTACCACCTTGACCGACAAACTCCGCAAGATTTACGAGAACATCTTGAACTCCCTGTTTGTAACCAGTTAGTTCCGCTAGTTGCGCTGTCTGCGCCCAAGCCTCGTCATTCATACCAGACTTGTTAGGCTCTTGCCATTCTCCGAAGTTGCTGGCGTTCTCGTTGTCGAAGTAAAACTTGAGCAAGCACTCGTCACAGTTGCGAATGGTTGCGTCACTAGCGTTACAGCCACAGGCAGGGCATACCCACTCGGTAGCCCACAGTTTTCCAAATACCATTTTCTTATTTACCTTTCTCTGATAAAACAAGTTCGTTTAGCATAACCATTACGAGCGCATAGGCGTCTGTAAGCCCCTCGTAATAATCATAGTCGCTGTTACCGTCTGCCTCGGCGTGTTCCATAGCCTCGGTGTGTCTGACTAAGCGGTCTGCTATGTCAGATTTCATTTCCTCAAGGGTCATTTTATTTACCTGTCTTAATCGTGTATTTAACTACATCCTTAGCAACTTTAACAAGGTCGTTAGGGCTTGCGATTGCTCGGAAGTTTTTAGCACGGTGAGACATTTCCTCACGCTGTTTAGGGTCTTTCATAATGTCGTCTATGCCCGAGCCACTACTTAGGAATACAATGCTGGTAAATACTCCGTTGCGGTTCATAGCCTCAATCACGCTGTCGCTGTCGTTGTCGAACACTCCGTCAGTTAGCAAGAATAATAGTTTAGTCTTAGCCTGTGATTGCTCAAAGATACGCTGGCTTTCCATAATCCCATAGCGAGGCTCTGTGCCACCGCTAGAATCCACAACTGCTACCGAGGTCGCACTAGCCCTTTGGTCACGAGAGTACAAGATACGACTTTCGTGATTGAAAGTCATAACCGTCACCTTACCGTTGATTTTCTCAATGGCACGCTTGATAATCCAAGCCGAGCGACTTGCTGAGCCTATTTCGCTATACATAGAGCCAGACTTGTCAAGCAAGATACACGCCTCAATGTCGTACTCGTCATTACCCATAGTCCAACGGTCAAATAGTTTATTGACTTCATTAACATCAGAGTTCATAGCACGCCTGACATTCAACTTGCCAGTTGGTCGCTCAAGTTCCCAAGCAGGGTCGCTATCAATCCTGATACGCTCTAGTTCCTGACCGAACAGGCGACTAGCCACCACTTCTGCTTGGGTTGGCTCGTAGGGCTTGCCATTCGTCTTGCCCAAAATAGACTTGGTAGATGAATCCTTGTTAATAGCCTTAGTAGTGTCGGATACTTTCTTGACGAGGCTAGGGTCAGACTTGGCACGCCTGACCGCCTGCTCAATAGCCTCCATTACCTCGCTGTCGGTTTTGGTATTAAACTGCGCTTGTTCGTCAGTTACCTCACCGTCAGAATCCTCGCCTGTCTTAGAGTACCCACCGTTCCATTCAAGGTCGTTACTGTCCTTGTCTGGGTCACCATTAACCAATGTCTCCTGCTCGCCCTGTGTGGCAGGCTTGCCATTTCGCATAATAGGTCTATTAGCGCAACCGTTAGGTGTCTCTAAAGAATCTGGGATGAAAGGCATAATAGCCTCTATGAGTTCCTGACCTCGTGTGTAGTCTCGTGGATAGACGAGGGTGCGATACTCCGAGCAAATAGAATAAACTTGCTGTGCTTTGTCCTGACCGTGTTCCTTTGCGAAAGCCATAGCCGAATACTGTCGTGCCGAAAGCGAGAAGTATCTGCGACCTGCCAACAGAATAAAGTTGTCTGACAACTGTTCAGAGTTCTTGGCTATGTACTCGCCTAATAGGGCTACAAAGAACGGCCTCGTGCTTGGATACTTTAGGGTCATAAAGTATTCGGCTCGACAATCCTCAAGGATGTTAAAGGCGATAGCACGCTTAGGTTCTACAACCTGAACCTCGTCATAGGAGGTCGTGTAGGTTCGGCTGTCGTACTCGTAGGAGTTAGTGTGCGTAATAGTCTTGCGCTCTGTTATCCACTTGCCGAGAGCAGTTCCAATACGAGGCGTGTAGAGCAAGTGTGCCAACTCGTGATAGTTCAAACCGTGTAGTGAAGTTACCGTGTCGTCAGAAAGGTCGGCGATTTTGCTGGCGTTGAAAGTGACATTCTTACCGTCATTCCACGCTGGGGATTGCTCTAGTGGCAGTTCGTTCAAGAACACCTCTACTGACAAGTTAGTTAAGATACGGTCTGCCCTCTGATACACCGAGCAAAAACTATCTAACAAGTTATTTCTGATAAGTAGGTTCTGCTCAAAAGGCGCTCTGATTTTTGCCCAATGTTCGGCAAACATCTCACGAAAGAGTTGGTACTCCTCCCACTTGCGAGCATTGACAACCTCAATAGTCTCGCCAGTTCGTTTAGCCTCCTCGGAGATAACCTCGCTAGAAGGGTGGTCGCCACTCATTCCAGTATCCTCTGAAAACTTTTTCCACTCATCCCAGTATCCGCCCATACCGATTTCTGTGGTTCTGATGTTCTTAGCCATTAGTTCTGTACCTCGTCTGCCTGAAAGGTTACGGTCTCTACTAAAATACCGAAGTCCTTGCCAATGTTTGATTTAGCGGTGTCCATTACCAACTTGACCGCCTCACGCTCGTCATCCAAGAAACCGTTGATGTAAGACATAATAGCGTAGTCAAGACCTAGAGCCTCAACATTCTTAACAAAGCCGATAAGCCCACGAGTTGATACAGGGGTTTCAATCTCGCCCTTGTCTGATTGCTGGCGCAGTTTGTTAGCGACTTCAAGCAGAGCAGGTGACTTAATAAGTTTGCGCTCAATCGCCTTGTCGTAGTCGAACTCCAACTTGTGAACGAAACGGTCTTTCCACGCTTGGTTCATAGGGCGTGAGCCTCGGTAGTTCGGATTGTGGTCACCAATGACAACTAGGTCTGGGTGAGCCTTGATTACCTCGCCACCATTTTCTAGCAGTTGGATTTCTCGTCTGTCGTCTAGCAAACCAAACAAAACTGTTGTAATGCGCTCTGGCATAAAGTCAATCTCGTTGAGGAGTAGCACGCCACCGTGTCTTACCAAGTCTGTTACAGGTCCGTCTTGCCACTTGAATACGCCTGCCTGCTCTGTCGGTGTCCAAGCGCCGAATAGGTGACTAGGCTCAAGCCCGACATTCGCAGAGATGTTGTAGTAGCGGTAGTTGTTCGTGCTTGCCCACGCCAAGACACACATAGTCTTACCCGAGCCTGCGCCACCACGAATAATGACATTCTGCTTTTCGGCTTTGGCTGTGTCCAGAACATCAAAGTCTCTGACGGTCTTTGGGATTACATAACGGTTTAGATAAGTCTCTGCCCACTTCTTGTCAGGCACGCTTGCGAGTTCGACAGGTGCGAGAGCCGAGGATTTGATAGGCGTGGTCACGGTCACTTCCGCAACAGGGCTGTCAATGGTTGAGGCGATTGAGATGAACGCTGGCTCAAGTTCCTTAATAGGCTTGAGAGCAACTGGGTTTGTGCGCCTACCGTCAGACACATAGCGGTTGAGGTCTTGGTCGCCAGAGTATAACTGGTCTGTTAGGGTCTCAACCAAGTCTGCGTGAGAGACAGGCGTGTTGATAGCGACAGGGGTAACCGCTAGGGCTTTGGTTGCGAGTGAGGTCACGACACCCATTTTGGCATTGACTACATCACGCTCGGAGATAAGCACGCCGACAGGCTCATTGGTAACGAGGTCGGTAGGGAAACCGAACGAGGCTCGTGTCCAACGAGAGCCACGCCCACGCTGTCCGTTGAATAGTCGGTGGAACGCCAACACTTCGTTAGCGGTTGGAACGATTAGGGTCTGTTGTTTGCCTTGAACAATCTGGCTCTCAACTAATAGGGCTATTGACATTTGGTTCTCTTTCTGTTCGTGCCTTGAGCGTTTCTCTTGGCTACAAGGAACAGCCTACTCTATCTGGGTGACTTGACAAAGGTATTTTGGTATTAAAACATCAACCGTTATCAAAATGTTATAGATGTCGTCGCACACACGCCCTTCGGCAAAAAAGTAGGGGCTTTGCTTATTTCTTTGTATTCACCTATTAGAGAGAGAGAAACTAATAGAGAGATAGAGATGAGTGTAGTCTCCTGCTGTTTCGAATCATACACCCCTCTCTCTCTATGCGGTGTATCAGATACAAAAATCGGCTACCTCCCTGCCAATCTGGGCTTATCCCTGCTTGCGGAACAGGCTTATTAGGCAGTAGCCTAGCGCGGCCTTAGCATACCCCTCTCTCTCTGTCAATAGGCGTTATCGTATCGTTATACTCTCTCTCTATAGCAATAACCAATGAAAAAGTCAAGGCCGACTCTCTCTTTGTTATGGAATCGTTATAAAAGCCCAATAAACTTGTTAGGTTGGAGCCTTTTAGCCTTTTCAGCTATATCCGCATGCGTGCTTGCACGGCACGGCTAAGGCTAAAAGGCTCCAACCTAACAAATCTGCGTAGTTTGCCGTGGGTAAAGGTGAAGCCCCAAGCAAATAGTGATGCTTGGGGCTTCTGGGCGGGGGACAGAAAGGGGGAAGATACCCCGCCCGCAGGTAGTTGGGGGTCTACCTGCCGTCTAGTTTGTCTAACTCAGCGTTGAGCCAGTCAAGATTGTCTTGTTCGCAGTCCTTACATAGTGGATGGACTACTTCTGGGTATACCTGTAAGTCTACACCACACTTGTAGCATTCCGCAAGTTCCTTTTCCGTCACTTTTTCCTGCTTCCCATAATAAGTTTGGCTTGTAGAGTGGCAAGAGACCTTACTAATAGGCTTATCGCACGGATGAGAAAGGCTCGCGGAGTCATTGGTGCTTTGTGTTTACCCATTACCAGTCCACTTTCTGTGGGTCGTCCCAGTCGGTGTCGCCGTTTTTGTAAAAGCGCTCTGAGTTTGGTAAGTCTTCCCAAGAGAGAACTTCGTCCATAAGTATCTGGGCGTGTTCTAGGTCATCAGCCTCAAAGGTGATGATTGCGATTGTGTTTTCGATTTCTCGGAACTGAAACTTAGGCATTAGTTCTCCTCTCCTACGCACTCGCAAGGGCTTACTAGGATTGCTCCGTTTAGCCCAGTGGTAATGGTGGCAGTGGTTTCGCACTCATCACAGATGATTGCTATTTCTGTAACAGGGTTCTTACGCATTGTTGCTCTCCGTTTCTGTCTCGTATTCTCTTTGCGTTGGAACATAGATAAACCAGTCGTCAGGATTGTTTAGTGCGTCTAGGGCGCAACTCTTACATACTGGGACTGGTTGTGGGTAATACGCACCTATAACGATTTGAACAACCGCAGGGCGTTCGTAGCAAGCGTCACAGGTAAATGGAACTTCTTTGTAGTCTGCCATTTGGCAACCTCTTTCTGTTTAGGTAATACCTACCTTACTCTCATTCTCTCTCTCTATGCGACATTTTTGATAACGATTGTATAACGCTCTTTCGTAATAAACTTGCTGGGTTGGAAGCCTTTTTGCCTATAAAGACCGACGGGCACAAACAGCTGCTTAGGCAAAAAGGCTTCCAACCTAACAAAATGAACAAGCCCGCCAGTTGGGGGGGCTGGCGGGCTTGTTGCTTTACTGAGAATGGAGTCAAGGCACTAACACTTGTCTGGCAAGCCTGACCTCGGTTTGGCGTCGCCCCATTCTCAGAGGGGAGCGGTAGGGCTAGGGAGAAAAGAGACCTAGCCCTACCAAATCTATTTAGTTTTCCTCGCAATCGATAACATCTGACCTGTCCACAGTCACATCATTAAGGTCGGTGCGTGAGTGGTAGCCGATGCTGGCAGAAACATCAAAGTCGATCTCTGATCCGTCAAAGTTCGACCAGTCGTAAGCAGGGCTGTTGGCCGTGACTTCGACTTCGACTTCAATGGTCATCTTGAATGCCTTGGTGCTGGTGACTTCAATGTCAAAGATTTCTGCGATTTCCTCGGCGTGAGTGTCAAGGCTTTCCCAGTTTTCTTTTAGGTAATCCTCCAGACTTTCGACCTGAGAGTTACGAGTAGCCACTAGTTTTACAAAGTGGTCTGCGTTTCTCCTAGCGCTGTCCAACTGAGCAGTCATCAGAGACAGGTTGTTCTCCAACTCCTCGTAAGTTGGTTTTACAACCTCGGCCTCGGTGTTCTCGGCTGGGTTTTGGTTCTCTTGGTTCTCCCACATGGTAATCTCTCTTTCTGTCGGTTTGTATTTCCATGTAGTTCCAGTATAAGGGAGGTCTCTTTCCCACTTCTACCACTTTTGATAACAGTTTTATAACGCTCGTCTGTGCCAAACTTGTTAGGTTGGATTGCCTTTTGCCTATTAAAAACGTAACGTCAAAACAGCTCTTTAGGCAAAAGGCAATCCAACCTAACAAAACAAACAAGCCCTGCGGCTGGGGAAACCGCAGGGCTTGTGCTTTTGGGGGTTAGTCGTGTCGCTCTACAATCAACACATCGTCATACCCGTCTTTTTCGTAGGCCTCCGCAAGAGCAACTGCCTCTAAATAAGTTAGATAGGCGTCGTTGACCTCACCTCCGCCTACCCACACGGAATACTCCTCTGCCATTCCAATCACCAACTAGCCTGATAGATAATGTCGTATTCGTCCTCTGGCAGCGAAAGCGCTTTGTCAATGATGAGGATAGTGCGTTTGAGGTCGCTGATGTAGTATTCGTCATACTCGGTTGACCCGAAGAAGAACCCACTCGCAGTTGGCAGGTGCTTGCTTGCGGTTTCGGGGTTCTCCAAAACTTCCTCTACCACAGCACGCAACTCAACTAACTTACCCCAATACACATGAATAGGAGAGCAATCGTCCTCGCCACCAGCACAGTTGTCAATGAACCATTGGTGGATCGAGTTGGCTTTGCGCCAATACCCAATAGTCGCTGAAATCTTTATGCCAGAGGTTTCTCCGAACTCGTCAACCTCTTTTGGTAAGAACTTTATTAGGCTCTCGTATTCAGCGTTGAGTATGTTCTGTTCAGGATACCCAGCCTCTTTACTTGCTTTCCAATCTACCTTGCTCACATACTTGCGAGCCTCTAAATACATGTCCAATCCCATAGCAATCTCCTTTTCTGTCGTGTATCGCTACACTCCCATTCTCTCATGGCGCTCTCTCTCAACGCAACTTTATTAGGTAACAGTTCTATAACGATGAACGCAATAGGCTTGTTGGGTTGGTTGCCTATTTGCCTAAACAGCTTTTTTTTAGCCGTCAGGAAC
>Ga0304729_1000556_pt1 | contig 27287 bp, 27 predicted proteins | sample C_131016_MF_Meta_FD_190475 | JGI IMG/M metagenome (GOLD analysis project Ga0304729, IMG submission 190475) | Freshwater microbial communities from Lake Croche, Canada to study carbon cycling - C_131016_MF_MetaG (v2) (version 2) | ecosystem: Environmental > Aquatic > Freshwater > Lake | place... | reverse complement strand
TTCCTTCGCGCCGAATTGTTCCAAGTGAGGAGTGGTCCATTGGCTATCGAGCAATGTGAATCCGCCCTCTTTCAGGATCTGTACGAGGTGCCAGAGCGCAACCTTCGAGGCATCGGTGACGCGGTGGAACATCGACTCTCCGAAGAAGGCCCCGCCGATGGAGACCCCGTAAAGGCCCCCTGCCAGCTTATCATCCTGCCAGACCTCCACCGAATGAGCATGGCCACTCTCAAAAAGGAGGGTGTAGCTCTCCGCGATTGCTTCCGTGATCCAGGTCTCTTCGCGTGAAGCGCAGGCCCGCATGACCTCTTGAAACGCCGTATCAATACGGATTTCCCAGCTAGGTTTTTTGAGAATCCTCTTAAGTCCGTGCGGCGTGTGAAATTCCTCCAGCGGGATGATGCCTCTCGGGTCGGGCGAGTACCAACGGATCTCGCCGTCAGGCATCCCCATCGGGAAGATCCCGGAGGCATACGCCTCCAAGAGCAGATCGGGAGGAATACCATCTTTCATGAACTTGATTTAGAATGATGCCGATTAATATGGAACTCAGGAACTCAGGAATAGGATCAAGAGCAGTCCATTTCAGTCTTTGTGTAGATTGAACGCTCTGGTTTTCTCTAATCATTTCTTTCTCAGCCCCTCAATTTTCCTGAGTTCCTGAGTTCCATATTCAAAGTCCCATCCCCTCCGGGTCGTTGACCCGGCTTCCCGTATTGCCTTCTGGATCGGATCTTTTAGGGTCGCAGGGTGAATCTTCTCCGAATTCTTCTCGCCTCCATCCTTATCGTGATCCCTGTCTTCTGTCTCACTGGTTGCGCCACAGCCGAGAGTGATGCCGATGATGTCGCCGACACAGCCGTTCAGGGGCTTGAGGGTAAAGGGCATCTGTATAACGAAAAAGTGATGAAGGGCGACATGGGTGGCCAATTGGGGAATGACTTTCAATAGCCTCCAGCAAGCCCAGAGCGCAACCTAGAGCCCAGACTACACCTTCCTTTCCGACCGAGATGCCAACCCCGTCTAAAAAAAATGTGAAAACCGCAGGCAAAAAAAGTAAGCCTTCCAAAGCACCAAAAGCCCTCAAGACACCCAAGGCAACTTCCAAGATCGTCATCCTCGATTTCGGGTCCCAATACACTCAGGTCATTGCCCGCCGTGTGCGTGAGTGCCGTGTATTCTCGGAGATTCTGCCCCACACGACCAAGGCCAGCGAGATCATTGCTGACGGGACTGTAAAGGGGATTATCCTCTCGGGTGGCCCCGCAAGCGTCTACGCTCCCAAGGCCCCGAAGGTCGACCCGGCGATCTACGATCTGGGCTTGCCGATCCTCGGTATCTGCTACGGCATGCAGCTCCTCTCCCGCGATCTGGGCGGTTCCGTGGCCCGCTCCACCCACCGGGAGTATGGCAAGGGAGTGCTTTCCACTCTCGGTGCCTCACCTCTCTTCAAGGGATTGCCCAAGAAGATTGATGTCTGGAACAGCCATGGCGACCGCGTTGAGAAATTGCCCAAGGGATTCACCGCCATCGGGCAGACGGAGAACGCACCCCATGCGGTCATTGCCGATGCCAAAAGGAAAATTTACGGGATGCAGTTCCATCCCGAGGTGCACCACACCCCGAAGGGAAAGGCCATCATTCAGAACTTCATTCATGGCATCTGCGGTTGCCCGAGCGACTGGACCATGGAGTCCTTCATCGAGCGCATCTGCTCTCAGATCCGCGACCAGGTAGGTGACGGGCGCGTGATTCTCGGGCTCAGCGGCGGGGTGGATTCGAGCGTGGCGGCGGCACTCATCCACAAGGCGATCGGTGATCAGCTCACCTGTATCTTCGTTGATAATGGTCTTCTGCGTTCCGGGGAGCGGGATGCGGTCAGCAAGCTTTTCGGGCGAAACTTCAAAATCCGGCTGAAGATCGTCGATGGCGCCGATCGCTTCCTCGGGAAGCTCAAGGGAGTCACCGACCCCGAGAAAAAGCGCAAGATCATCGGCACCGAATTTATCCGCATCTTCGAGCGCTCAGCCGAGGAGCTCCGGAAATCGGCTAAGGGCTCGAAGCACCCCTTCCGCTTCCTTGCGCAGGGGACTCTCTATCCCGATGTCATCGAGAGCGTCTCCATCGCCGGGAATCCCGCCTCGCTTATCAAGAGCCACCACAATGTAGGTGGTCTCCCGGAGGATATGAAATTCGAGCTCGTGGAGCCACTGCGTCAGCTCTTCAAGGACGAGGTCCGCGAGGTGGGTCGCGAACTGGGGCTCCCCCAAGAAGTGGTCGACCGTCAGCCTTTCCCCGGCCCTGGCCTGGCCGTTCGCATCATCGGTGCGATCACGCCGGAGCGTCTCCGCATCGTGCGCGACGCCGACGCGATCGTCCTTCAGGAAATGAAGGCCTCGGGCTGGTACTTTAAGGTCTGGCAGTCCTTCGCCGTCCTCCTGCCGGTCCAGTCGGTCGGCGTGATGGGTGACGAGCGCACCTACGACTACACGATCGCCCTGCGCGTTGTGGAGAGCCAGGACGGCATGACTGCCGACTGGGTGCGTTTGCCGTATGACTTGCTGGCCAAGATTTCGAGCCGCATCATCAACGAGGTGAAGGGTGTGAACCGCTGTGTGCTGGATGTCTCTAGCAAGCCGCCCGCCACCATCGAGTGGGAGTAATCCTTTCCTTGTTTTATGAGCCACAGACGCGCGATCTATCCGGGAAGCTTCGACCCGGTCACGAATGGTCATCTCGACCTGATCACCCGCTCTCTCGGTCTCTTTGACGAGGTGATCGTCGGCGTGGCGGACAATGAAGCCAAGAACCCGCTCTTCACCACCGCCGAGAGGGTCGATCTGATCCAAAAGAGTGTGGGTCCGCACGAGGGACTCTTGATCGAGCCGCTCAACGGACTGCTGATTGATTTCTGCCGTCGTCGTGGGGCCTTTGTGGTTATCCGCGGGTTGAGGGCGGTCTCCGACTTCGAATTTGAGTTTCAGATGGCCCTGACGAACCGCCGCCTTGAGCCGAAGATCGAGACGATCTTTCTGACGCCCCGCGAGGATTGCATCTTCCTGAGTTCCCGGATCGTGAAAGAAGTGGCCCGGCTGGGCGGGGATGTTTCCCCCTTTGTCTCCGTCTCGACCCTCGCATCCCTGAAAGAAAAATTCCCTAAACACTGAGGAAGCCGAAAGGGTTGTTGGAGGGTTAGAATCGTTAAAAGGGTTAAAAGGATTAAAACGGCAGGGAAAATCCGAAACCCGGAGGCAGTCGCTCAACTTGCAACTTTTTAACTTTTCACGGTTCAACTTTTCACGATCCCTTTCATCCCTGTGAATCTTAGGGTAGAGTCATCGTATGAAAGTCCATATCAGTCAGATTCCTGAGGGAGGCACCTTGCATTTGGAGGGTGAACAGGATTCCTCCTCACTGGGCCTCGAAGAGGCTGGTGCCGAACCGATCGGCCCTCTGGAGTATTCCCTCGATGTGGGACTCTCTGAGGGTGGGCTCTTTGCCACCGGGAGCGTGCTCCAGAAAGTCAGGATGACCTGTGTTTCCTGCTTGGAAACCTTTGAGAGGGAGATCGAGATCGAGCCATTCGCCACCCAGATCGAACTGGACGGAAATGAATTAGTGGACTTGACCCGCGAGGTCAGGGAGGATATACATATCCTTCTGCCTGCACATCCCCGATGTGACCAAGGTGGAGAAAAGACCTGCCCCGCCAGTTTCCCGGCGAGTGCCCGCACAGCTCCTTTGCCAATGGAGAAGGCGGCTCGTCCTGCAATCTGGGAAGCACTCGACCAACTCAAAACACCACGATCCGATGGGAGTACCTAAACGTAAAACTTCAAAGATGCGCCTTCGCACCCGTAAGGCCGCAAACCGCTGGCATGCGCCTAAGCTGGGTAAGTGCACCCAGTGCGGCGCACCTCTTCATTCCCACACTGCCTGCACCGCTTGCGGTACCTACCGCGGTCGTCAGGTGCTTGATGTCGAGGTGGCATAAAGCGGATTAACGTCTCGGGTTAGCTCTTCGCCCTCATCCAGTGAGGAATCAGACAGCCCCAGGAACGATAACAGGACCAGTAGCCGCAGGATCATGAGGATTGCCCTCGATGCCATGGGGGGTGACTACGCCCCTCAGAGTACGGTCGCCGGGGCAGCTATGGCTCTCCAGGAGTACCCGAAGATCACCAAGCTCTTCCTCACCGGGGACGAGTCGGCCATCAAGACCGAGTTGGCCAAGCTGGGCTGTAGTGATCCCAGGATCGAGATCGTCCACACGACTCAGGTTGTGGAGATGAGCGACGCGGCCGTCGATTCCGTCCGTCGCAAGAAAGACTCCTCCGTCGCCCGTGCCGTCGATCTGGTCAAGAAGGGTGATGCCGACGCCATCGTCAGTGCCGGCCATACTGGTGCCGCCGTCGCGGCCACGACGATCAAGCTGCGCACTCTCGAGGGAATCGAGCGTCCCGGCATCGCCTCCTACCTTCCCACCGAGAAGAACGTCTGCGTCCTCATCGATGCAGGTGCGAATGTTGACGCCCGACCTGTCCACCTTCTCCAGTACGCGATCATGGGCTCAGTCCTTTCCGAACATGTCCTCGGTTACAGCAATCCTGAGATCGGCCTGATGTCGATCGGCGGCGAGGATGTGAAAGGAAGTGAGTTCACCAAGGATGTCTTCAAGCTTCTGAAGGCCTCCTCACTGAATTTCCGGGGAAATATCGAGGGACACGACCTTTTCGAGCATCCCGTCGAGGTGATTCTCTGCGACGGATTCACCGGCAATGTCGTCCTTAAGACCGCCGAGGCAACTGCTGGTGCTGTCTTCCGCTGGCTGAAGCACGAACTCACCAAGACTCCATTTCGGATGTTCGGCGCTTGGATTGCCAGGAATGCCTTCCGTTCCATCCGAAGAAAGACCAACTACGAGGACTACGGCGGCAGTCCCCTGCTGGGAGTGAACGGCATCTGCATCATTGCCCACGGCTCCAGCACACCGCTGGCGGTCAAGAACGCAATCCGCGTCGCCACCGAATTCATCGAGCAGCAGGTGAACCCCCGTATCGTTGAGGCTGTCAGGGCCTACAATTTGAAGAACGCCCATCTGGCCCAGACTGCGGCAGCCCCTGTAATAGCCCCTTCCCCGGATAACTCAACCTTGGAAGAGTCCCATGCCGTCTGATAATCCTTCCGCCCATCCAATGCCTTCCCTGCGCAGTGCCTCCATCATCGGCACGGGGAGCTACGCTCCTGACCGCGTGATGACCAACGCCGACTTGGAGAAGCTGGTCGAGACCAGTGACGAGTGGATCCTGTCACGAACAGGCATCCGCGAACGTCGCATTGCCGGACCGGAACAACCGACCAGTGAACTCGCGGCCCGTGCGGCCCAAGCCGCGATCGAGAACGCCGGCATCAGCCCGGAGGAGATCGATCTGATCATCTGTGCGACCTGCACGCCGGATATGTTCTTTCCAAACACCGCCTGCTTCGTCCAGACCAAGATCGGGGCCACACGTGCAGTCTGTTTCGATATCTCCGCCGCCTGCTCCGGCTTCCTATTCGGTGTGGAGACGGCCCGCCAGTACATCGCCTCCGGCACCTATGAGACAGTGCTGGTGATCGGAGCTGACAAGCTCTCCGGCATTGTTGATTGGACCGACCGGAACACCTGCGTCCTTTTTGGGGATGGTGCTGGCGCCGCCGTCCTGCGTCATTGCCCGGGATCACGTGGAGTTCTGGCCAGCCGCATGGGAAGTGACGGTCGCCTTGCCGAGATTCTTTATATTCCAGGGGGTGGGAGCGCCCATCCGGCCGGGGGACCGACCTCTGCTGAGAATCCCGTCACCATGAGGATGAATGGGCGCGAGACCTATAAGCACGCCGTGACAGCCATGGTCAGTGCTTCCCAGAAGGTTCTTGAAGACGCGGGCATCTCGGGTGACGAGATCGCCTGCTTCATTCCTCATCAGGCCAATCTCCGCATCATCGAGGCCATTGCCGACCGGCTCCATGTCTCCATGGACCGCTTCATGGTCAATCTCGACCGCTACGGCAATACCTCGGCAGCAGCAGTCGCCATTGCCCTCGATGAGGCAGCGCGATCAGGGCGATTCAAGCGGGGCGACAAGATCCTGATGGTTGTATTTGGGGGAGGGCTCACCTGGGCCTCCACAGTCGTCGAGTGGTAGCCCTTTGGGCTAAGGCTTGGGATATCGGCTAATAGCTGTGTTGGCCTGCGGTCGCCGTAGGGCTTCTACGTCTTCCCTAGGCCGCCTTGCTCTTCATCCGATCTGCCAAGCCTTATTTATATAGAAGAAGTGAATTGGACTGAGAAGAGATGGTTGCTCTTAAAGCTGGAAGCACCTTGAGTGCTGAGGATTACGTTTTTGCCAAGTTGCTCAGAGTGTTTTTATAGCGACTGCTGAGGGATTTAAAGGCCTCCATTGTTTTGGTGGAGGCAGCTTTTGCCGAGGAGAGTAGGACGCAATCTTGCTGGCAGTTCAAGGTAACGAGGTCGCCCTCTTGAATATTAAGAAAAGACAATGCTGCTTTGGGCAATACGATCCCGAGGGAGTTGCCTATCTTACGAACTTCAACCTCAAGATTCATCGCGCTAATTAAAGTTCAAGTGGTAATCCGAGCGATCGCTTCGGTTACATCGTCGAGGGTGACTGTGTCGCTGATGAAAGCTGAGCCGAGTTTCGGGGTCAGAACGAAGCGGATGGCACCAGCATCGAATTTCTTGTCACGGCCTAGTGCAGCGAGAATGGAGTCGGTCGGAATATGTGAGGGGATGGAGGTCGGAAGACCGCAGGCCATGATGACGTCCTTCACCCGATCAGCCTGATCCTGAGGCAAGCCTGCCAGTCGTACGGAGAGATCGAGAGCGGCGATCATCCCGATCGCGATGCATTCCCCATGAGAGAGTTTGCCGTAGCCGGCGACGGCCTCGATGGCATGGCCGATGGTGTGACCGAAGTTCAGGAGGGCGCGCGTACCCTTGGTTTCGAACTCATCCTCGCCCACGATTCGGGCTTTGATGGCAGCATTCCGTGCGATGAGGGAGCTTAGATCCGATGAGCGATCAAAAGGCAGCAAATCGAGCAGAAGAGCGAGCATGGGCTCATCGGCGATCACGGCATGCTTGATCGCCTCGGCAAGTCCTTCCTGGAAGATCCGCTCTGGAAGAGTGGAGAGAGTGGCTATGTCGGAGAGCACAAGTCGGGGCTGATGGAAGGTGCCGATCAGGTTTTTTCCCAGAGGGCTGTTTACGCCTGTCTTTCCTCCGATGGAGCTGTCGACCTGGGCTACGACCGTCGTTGGCAGCTGGATAACGGGGATGCCGCGGTAGTGGATCGAGGCGACAAATCCGGCCAGATCGCCCACAACACCTCCGCCGAGTGCGAAGAGAGCGCTCTTGCGGTCCAAGCCCAGCTGGATCATTCGGTCGCAGAGATCAGCCACAACCGCCATCGACTTGGAGGCTTCCCCTGCGGGCACCGATAGCAGATGGGGTTCAAAGCCAGCACTCTGGAGGGATTCGAGGATTCCTTGCGCATGGAGAGGAGCAACGATTTCATCCGAGATCAATACGCATCGGCATGGCTTCACGACCTTGGCCGCCAGTTCTCCAGCTAGGGAAAGTATTCCGGAGCCGATCAGAATCTCATAAGGTGAGTCCTTAAGAGGTACGGGAATAGTGATCACTGAGGAAGGCATAGAAATCGGGGCTTATGGACTATTAGACTGTTAGGCTGTTAGGTGCCAGCAAACAGGATAGTTGGTACAAGATCCCAAAAGTCTAAAAGTCCAACAGGCTAAAAGCCCGTGGCGCCCCTACTTCTCAACGCTGACTGGCGTTCCAAGAGGTGTCACCTCATAGAAAATCTTGGCCATTCTGTCGGGCAGACGGATGCAACCATGGGAATCAGGGATTCCCGGCAGGAAGCCGGTGTGCATTCCAACACCCGGAGCAAACTGCATGAACCACGGCATGGAAGAGCCTTGAAAGTGAGCACCTGCAGGAGGCTTGTCTTTAATAGCATCGACGTTCTTAACCACCACAGTGCCAGAGGCGTCGACGAAGTCGCCGTAGAGATTGGAGGCATGCTCTTTTTCCTTCTTCTGTACTCTGAAATTACCCACTGGCGAGTCGTGTCCATCCTTGCCGGTTGAGACTGCGGAAATGCCGACAAGTTTTCCTCCCTTGTAGTAGAAGAGTTTTTGCTGGCTGATGTTGATGACGATATGGCCAGGGCCGTTCGCTGACTCACCCGCCCAGTAGGAGATCCGGTCGGCTAGCGAGGCCGTGGAGGTCCTTGTGATGATCGAGCCGTCGGTGCCGAGGTACTGGGTGGCCGAGGAGTTCAACCTGCTATCATAAGAGGCGCAGGCGCCGAGTATCAGCATGGCCATGCAGGCAAGGACAAGCTGGATAAATTGCTGCGATCGCTTGATGAAAAGGAGTGACATGAGCACTAGTATTTATCGACGGAAAATCCTCCTAGTCAAGAGGAGGGGTTTTGGAAATGCCTCAATCGATTTTAATGGAGGCGGGAACGGGAGCGGGTGTGGGTAGAGAAAAGGGATGTTTTTTATCACCCTTCTTCGTTGTAGGATTCGACTGTTCCGGCGTTGGCAACGGTACGGGTCGGTCGGAGAGATTGGGAATGATGCCGGGCGTCGGGGTGGCTTTCGGGTCGAAAAGAGAACCTCCCACGACGGAGATGGTGCCATCCTCAAAGCGCCTGAGCTGGGGACGTGATTTAGGAGCGTTGTAGGAAAGCTGGGCTAGGATCTTCCCGTCCAGACCGACCTTCGTGTAGATAAATTCGTGAGGAATGTTGTTCTGCAGCACGTGGATAATATTGGAGGCGTCGAGCATGATGTCGGGCTTTCCGTAGGAGATATAGTCCCCTAGTCGGTGGGTACAGTAGACAATCCCAGCATCCTTGTCAGCGATCCGCAAATAGAGATCTGTCCGCTCCGTCAGGCGGTGGGACAGGAGGCTGATGGTGCGACTGCCTCCTCGGATCCCGTCCCTTGCAGGAACTCCAACGGTCTGCTGCCAGAGGATGCGTCCTTCGGTGATCTCGATGGTGAGCGGGGGGCTACTGAAATAGTTCGAGAGCTCGGCGGAGTAGACGCTTGCCTTGATCCGGTAGGAGCCGAAGTCTGAGATTGGATAGAGCTGGACCAGATTGATGGTGCGGGTGAGCGATTCCCCCGGACCGACCTTGATCGGCTCGATCTCGTAGTCGGGGTTGGAGGGTGGAATGGGGCGCCCGTCAAGGGTCTCCACTTGGAAGCCAAACCACTTCTTTCCCTCGACGTCTGCCAGCAGAAGTGGGTTGCCGGAAAGATTGGTGATCCGCACGGTGGCCAGAAGTGGTTCGTAGGCGATGTACAACGACCGCTTGATTGAAAGATCCACCAGGATCTGGGCATGGATCGTGGAAGGCAGGAAGACGACCAGCGCCAGAAACAAGGCAAGAGCGAGGGAGATCGACCGGGGCATGATAGGAGACACGCAATGCATCACTCGTCCGTGCCGATATAGTACTTGGGCTCAAAAAGTTTCTGGAGTCGTGATGGTTGTGCGCGGCAGTCCTGAAGATCCCCCTTGTAATAGACGGCAATGACATAGCCGGCGAACTTGACGCCCGGATCCACAGATTCAGGGAGGTAAGTCACCTCCACAAGCTGCGGTTCCCCACTTTGCCAGTTCAGCCACTTGGAGGTGACTTGCGCCTTACTCGGAACGATCTCATCTCCATCCTGATCATAGAAATATACCTGAACCTTTTCCTGGGCGCTGTCGATCTGCTCTTGAGAGTTCGCCTTGATGGCCACCTGAAGCTTCTTGGAGCCATCCTCCGTATTCGAAAGGCGGGCGTTAACGATCTTAAGGGCCGCTTCCCCGTTGACCGCCGCGTCGGCGGGTGGCTGCCTGAGAGGTGTTTCCGCCTTCTGGTCGTTCAGGATCTGCTTGAGCGTTGAGTTAACAGGGGAATCGACTGGAGCGGCGATCGCGGCTTGCTGGTTTACCGGCAGAGAGACCGGCGACCAGGGAGTGGTTGGTTGGCTCGCGGTGGGAGAGTTGGGAAGCGACGATGCATCCACCTGTGACTGAGCGGGAGAGCTGCCAGCCCGCAGTCCGGAAACAAAACGGGGGGCAAGCGCGATCGCTGCCAGGATTAACTCGATCAGGGCGATTGCCCCTAGGACCCAGAGTGCCAACCGAACCTGAGCACTACGGTGTGCACGCAATGTTCCGGTGGAGTTATCTGAAGCCATGACAAAGGGAGAATCTAGTTCCGAAGGCCTTGGCTTCGCAAGCGTGGGGGAGCCGGATGTTGGAAGGATGGGAGTGAAGTCACCATGGCGAGAAGGAGGAATTTCGGATTAATTGGCCGGCTCCTCGATCATGGAGACACTTAGCTGGAGTGGTTTTCCCGCACGGAGAATCCCAATGCCTGTCGGTGGACCGACTTCGGCCTCGGCCACGCGATTGCGCAGGTCCTTCCCATCACGGATCGGGCGACCGTTAAAGGAAGTGATCACGTCACCGCCGACCAGACCGCTGCGCTCTGCAGGCGATCCAACCAGGGTAGCGGCGACTAAGGCTCCATTTGCATCCGGCAGGCCGAGTTGTTTTGCCAGGCTGGCATTCAAGGGGCGCATTACAACCCCGAACCAGGGATGGATGACGCGCCCGCGCTGAACGATATCCTCGTAGACACGCCGCGCCACATTGGAGGGAATCGCAAATCCGATCCCCTCGGAGCCGCCGCTCCTGCTGAGGATGAAGTTATTGATGCCGATGACCTTCCCGTGGATGTCAACAAGGGGACCGCCCGAGTTGCCTGGGTTGATAGTGGTACTGGTCTGGAAAAACTCGTTGGCAGCCTCGCTGACGGTACGGCGTCCCTTGGCGCTGATGATCCCCTGGGTAACTGTTTCCTGAAGTCCGAAGGGATTGCCCACGGCAAAGACCATTTGGCCCACCTTGACCAACTCCGAGTCTCCGAAGGCGATCGGTTCGAGTCCCTCGGTGGCGACCTTCAGGACTGCGATATCGGAACGCTGATCGGCCCCGGCGAACGATGCGGGAAGAGAACGGCCGTCGTTCAACTGGATGGTGACCTGTGAGGCGCCTTTGACGACATGCCAGTTGGTGACGATGTAACCTTCCCGAGAGACAATCATACCCGAGCCCATCTTGTTGTTCTGACTGACATTGCCGCCACCAAGGCCGAAGAATTGGCGGATCAACGCATCGCGGTCCGGTGCCGTCGTGGTGGTGATACTGACCACGGAGGGGATCACATGTTCGACCAGATCGGTGAATTCACGATCGATTGTCTCGAGCGAACGATCGGAGGCCAAGGCAAGAGGAGGACGCTCTTTCTGTTCCTGCAAAGCCGACCAGCCGGAATGTGTCTGGGGAGATTGTGAGAGGGGCTTGGGTTGCATCATTCGCCAGAAGGCGATGCCGCCAACAGCAAGCGCCAAGGCGAAGAGAAACAGCAGGAACGCAGGCAGATTACCCCGCCTCTTTTTGTAGGCTCGCAGAATGCTCATTTTTCGGGATTTAGTCAGTAGGTCCTAGGGTCAGACTGGAAAGAATCTCATCCCGGAGGCCTTGTTGCGCGCGTGCTTCCTCCTTCGGAGATTGCCAGAGAATGACGGCAAGTGTTCCGGTGTTTTCATTGGCACGCAGCACCTCGGTGATCTGCATGGGTAGGTCCCCTGTAATCGGGAAGTCGAAGCGAATTTCATGGAAGGGCCCGTTCTGAGACTCCCGGAGTGGAGAGGCTTCATCGCCTGCCTTATCATGAGCTTCACGAGCGAGACTCATGGCGTATTCCGTTGGTTTCTGATTGGAATCCTTAGCCCCGTTGCGGTCGAGTGTCATGCTCAGGCCGGTGGTGTAGGGATCGTTCTCCCCGGAAATCTTTTCCTTGGTGGCGAGCAGGACATCCCCCTCCAGCAGATTGCCGGGAAGAAGCGTCCATTCCTTGGGCAAGGAGATGGATCCGTGAATCTCGGTCAAATCATGCGCGATCAGGGATGGGGTGGCTGGTAAATTGCCAGTTGTTGGATTCGTGGCGGTTGCATTGGTAGCTACTAGAGACGTAGGCACATTGGTCGCTGGACGAGTCGCCAGAGTCGCCGAGGTGGTATTCGTCCCGTTGGCCATGAGCGCTGCTGGCACAAGGCAGGCGTCTAGGAAGAAAAAAAGAATAAGCGAAACGAGAGAAAAGCTCTTCATAGTTTTGATTTTGACGGACCGGGATTGTTCGGAAAATTTGGAAAACGTTTATGGAGTTCGTCCAGCGTTTTCTGAGCCTCGGTTTCATTACCAGCCCGGCGATAGGCATCGGCAGCTCGCGCCAGCGCCTTGGGAGCCAGAGCGGCGTCATCGTAAAGCACGGCAACCGTGATGTAGGCCTTAGCGGCCCCGGAGTAGTCCTGTTTCGCGGCCAGTAGGTCACCGCTAAGGATCCGGGCCTCGGCGTTGATCGGTCCCTCCGGTTGCAGAAGCATCACCTCTTCCACCATGGAGGAGGCAGAATTCAGATCCTTCAGCGAGTGTTGTATCGCCGCGCTCATCAGCAGGGCCTTGGCCCTAGCTGCCGGATCCTTGGCTAGTTTCAGGCAGGCAGCAGCGGGTATCTGGGCCTCTTTGAGTTTATTCTGTAGGATCATGGACTGGGCCAGCGTGCCCTGAATTTCTGAATCCGTATTGCCAGGTAGGCCTACTTTTACAAGGGGCGTAAGAAAACGTTCGGCCTTCGCGGGATCTCCGGCTTCCATGGTTTTTAGACCTAACCAACGTCCGACCTCGGGAGGGATGAGTGCTGGCTTCAAGGCCACGGCTTCGCGCGAGGCTTCTCCCACGTCATTCTGATCATACCGGGCAAGCAGGATCCGGAGTCCGGCCCGTTCTCCGAACTGTTTGGGATCACCCTTGCGGGCTTCGGCAAGTTCTGTGACTGCCGTTCCATAATCCTTGCGGTCGAGAGCTGTCAGTCCGATCCAGTAATGGGCCTCCGGGGCAGCGCTGCATTTTGGATAGTCACGGATGAGTTGGGTGAATGTGGTGACCATTTCCTCACTTTTCTGCTGCTGTCCGAGCAGAAGGGCCTTCTGTTGGAGAGCCAGTTCTCGTTCGGGAGCTTTCGGGTAGCGGGTCTCAAGTAACGTGAAATCAGTTGCAGCTGCCTGGAAATTCTTTTGTCTGAGGTTCAGGAGTCCCCGTTGGGCCAGAGTCGCGGGAGTCCGTGAGTCATCCGGGCAGGACTCGATGAAGCGCGTCAGTACTGTGATCGTCTCGACCTGCAGGGCTGGGTCAACGGGTTTGGACTGATCTGCGGAGGCCTGAGTGTTCGCCTGCATGAGCGCCCAAGCCTCCTTGTAAAGAATGTCCGGCTTTGCGGTCGGCGGCAGGTCTTTAACCGGTAAGGCGTGATAGAGCAGGGCTGCTTCAATATACTTTGACGCCATGAGGGTCGCTTCGGCCTTGAGTAACTGGGCGCGAGCCCTGTCGGAGGGGTCGCTGGCTGTCAGGAGGTAGTGATCGATTTCCGCTACGAGATCCGGATTACGTATGGCATGGAGCACCAGGAGGCGTTGGAACGGAGCCTCGGAAGCCGCCTTGCTCCCTGGATATTCGCTGATGATTGCATCGTAGTTCTCAAGGGCTTTGGAGTTCTTTCCCGTCTTTCTGAGGGCATTCGCCTGGAGAAGTAAAATTTCCGGTTTGTTTTCGGAATCGCTGGCCAGGGCGCTTTCCGAGCTCCGCAGGATAGCACTACTGTCACCGGACTGGGCTGCCAGACGCAGAGCGCCGAGCGCAGCAATGCTTTGCCAGCGTTCCGAGTCTTTGGAGGATGCCACTTTCTCGAACAGTTTCCGAGCTTCATCCAGGTGACCGAGCTCGGATTCGATTTGGGCCGCTTTGAGGGACGCTTCGGAGAAAACTTCCCCTTTGGTTTCCGCAGCCATGATTTCCCGATAATCGGCCAGCGCCTCTTCTTTGTTACCCGAGTTCGTGGCCAAGGATGCCAGATGCATCAGGGTGGGAGTACGGTAGGGATTGGGTGCCGTTCCGAGCTGTTTTTCCGAGGCCACCGAGCGGAAAAGAATCTCTCCATCCTGCTGGTGGCCGCTCTTTTCCAAGCAGAGTGCCTGATGGTAGAGCGCAGCAATCCGGATCGTGGGATCGGTGGCACCCTTGGCGGTCACCGCAAAATTATCCGCCGCGTTGGAATACTCACTCCGTGACTCTCTCATCTCGCCAAGGCGGAACGAGGAGGAGGGAACGTACTGGCCGTTCGGGTATTCGGCGATCAACTTGAGGAAGCTGCTTTCCGCTGCGACTATGCTAGCCATCTGGCGCTGTGATTCCCCTAAGCGGTAAAGGGCACGTTCCCGATCAACTGAGTTCCGCGACGCCATGATCAGGAATTTCTCATACTCGGGGATGGCCAGCTCCGGCTGCTTCCTGGCATAGCATCCGTCTGCGATCGCAAGTTGTGATGCTGCCAGCGCTGCCGGATCGGCTGCAGTTGCCGGGGTAAGGCGGATGGTGCGCGACGCATCAACGGAGGTCGCTGTTGTCGCGGATGCTGTGCTAGGAGTGGAAGGAATCGTTTGAGTCTCAGTAGACGCTGAGTGGACGGGTGATGACAACGTCGTCGAATCCGCTGGCAGGGCCCTCATGACCGGAGTCGGAGTCGGCAAGGAAGTCGACGTCACAGGAAGGGCGCGGCGGACTTCTGGTTCTGGTGAGAGTGACTGTCCGTAGAGCGTTGCCGTGAATCCCGGAAGTCCGCTCAGGGCGATCGGGGTTACCCAAAGGAGTACGAATTCCCTTCCCTTCCTTTTACTGTTTATCATGGCTACTTATGGACTGGCGGCAGCGGGGGCCTCTGTGCTTGCCGTGGCGAAGGCGATATTCCAAATATTGGCCTTCCGGCAGAGATCGAGTGTCTGGACGATGTGTCCGTAGTCGACGCGCTGATCGCCGCGCAGCACCACCGCCTGGTCGGGGTAGAGTGCGGCGATCCGTGAAAGCGCCGTCAGAAGCTCGTCTGGAGTCATGTTCCGACGGTTCATGACAAGGCTGCCATCGGCCTTCACGTTGACGATTACCTCGCCGACGGAACGCCGCTGTTCCTTAGCCTCGCCCGCCGAGGGCATCTGGACGTCGAGTTCCCGTTCCTGTCGGGCAAAACTCCATGTGAGCATGAAGAACCCGAGCAGCACGAGCAGGATGTCGACCATCGGGGCGATCAGGAAGCCCCTTGGCTCCGGTTGTAGGCGCGTGCGGAAATTCACGGCAGACGGTGGGGGATCAGCGGGGTGTCTGCGAATTCTTCCTGGCGATCACGAGCTTCACCAGCAGAAGGGAGGTTACCCCCTCCATTTCGGAGATCATTTCCTGAACCCTCCCACGGAACCAAGCGTAGGCGATCATGGCAGGAATGCCGACAACGAGTCCCGCCGCCGTTGCGACAAGGGCCTCGGCAACACCCTCCGCCAGCAACATTGGGCGGGAAGCGGCCACATCGTTGGCCATCACACTGAAGGAACGGATCATGCCGAAAACTGTCCCGAGTAGTCCCAGCATCGGGGCCACCGTGGCGATGTCGGCAAGCCAGGCGATGCGCTGGTTCAGTAGGGAGGCCTCGCGGCTTCCCTCTGTCTGCGCGATTTCCCGGAGTTGATCGTCCGTGGCCCCTGGATGGCTAGCCAGAAATTCAAGTGTTCTTGTGAGGATCGAGGCCGCGATATCACGGTGTTTGTTGGCAATGGCCAGGAGACCCAGAAGGTCCCCTTTGCCCAGCAGCGTCTCGGCCATCGTCATGAACCGGGAACCTGCCACGGCACCTCTCCTGAGAGTGACGAGATAGACAAGGATCAATGCCAGCGTGATCACGGAAAGAACCAGCAGGGGTATCATCACCAAGCCTCCGGCCGAGAGAAGTTTGAGCAGCGTTTCCGGATTCCCGGATGTCATAGTGGCACGAGAGGCAAGTGAGGGAAGAGAAAAGAGTGCCGTCGGGGCATTCGTCTCCGTGGCCATCGCTGAAGAGGTGGCAAGGGCTCCAAAAATGAAGGGAGTGAAGTTGCCGTGGAGTCTGGATCGTTTGGCGGATATTGGATGCATGCGAATCCCGATTGGGGATGCTTGGAGCATATCCGAGATGTAGAGACAAGCAAGGTTTGCACCTTGTCCGGTCACCATCGTGAGGGTGAGGGGAGAGGTGCGTTTTGGACTGCAACTATTTTGAACATCCTCTGCCAGCTATGTGTCTTACTCTTCAGAAAGAACACGCCATGAAAACACAAACCAACCCCAAGCACATCACCTCACTCGGCGACCTTGTCGCCACCGTCTCCAGCTATGCCCGTAACGAACGCGAGACACTGGCGGCCATCCAAGATCTCTTCCGCCGCGGGAGCGTGGTCGCTAAGACTCGGCACGGGAGCAAGAGGCTCAAGCTGGCCTAAGAATCAATCGCCCAATTATCCGTCCCGGGCCGAGGTATCTATTCCCAAAGCCTAGTGATCCAGTAGCCTAGGGATGGAATGCTAGGCGCGAGTCATCATGCTGAGCCTGAATTTCAGACGAATCTTTTGAAGACCTCATTGGCCTCGATCAGGGTCTCCTTGCTTCCGATGTCGAACCAAGTGCCGGGTACGTCCCAAGTGCCCACTTTGACCCGAGGATAGAGCCACTGGATCAAGCGTCCCGGCTGATCGGGGTTGTTCCCTTCGGTGACATAGGTGTCGATGAGGGGGAGGACGTCCTTACGGTAGTAGTAAAGAGCAATGCCGGTCTTGGTGGTGGTGGGGTGTGCCGGTTTCTCTTCGAAGTGGGTGATCACACCCTCGGCGTCGATGGAGACATTGTTGTATTTTCGGATCTCCTCAAGGTTCCCCACGTCGTAGAGGGCGAGTGTGGCGGGATGATTTTTGGCAACCTCCGCGAATTCCGGAACGGGCTGGCTGAAGAGATTGTCCCCCGCAACAACCAGCAGGTCCTGGTGCCTGATGTCTTGGGTCTTGAGAACGTGGTGGATGTCGCCGATCGCTCCGAGTTTGTCGGCATCACATGTGGAGCCGTCGTTGACGATAGTGAACTCCATCTTGGCACCGCCGTGTCCTTTTGCTTTGTACCCGGCCGCCCATTCCTCAAAAGCCTTGGCAAACTTGTTGTTCGTGACGACATAGACCCGATCGATGTCGGGAATCGGGGCGAGGTTGTCGAGTACCCATTCGATCATCGGCTTGCCCGCTACTTCGAGTAGGGGTTTGGCCTTGTTTTCGGTGAGGGGATAGAGGCGTGTAGCGTACCCGGCTGCCAGGATAAGAATATTCATGGGAAGATTCGATTTCTAATGGATCTGGCCTCCCTTCGCCAAGCTCATTAAGGAAAGAGGGTCATGACGCCTTGTCCCGATGATTGCTCAATGGAACTTGTGGTCGCGCGCCATGAGGAGGATCTCCGGTGGCTCAAGAGGGTGCCAGCATCCTTCCGTATCTCGGTCTATAACAAGGGAGCCGCGCTGGCATTGCCGGAGAGCCTCATCGGAAGAGCGGGTACGTCCGTGATTTCTCTTCCAAATATCGGCAGGGAGGCTCACACCTATCTCACCCATCTCATCACGAGGTTTGATTCACTGGCTGCTGTCACCGTTTTCTGCCAAGGGCATCCTTTTGACCATGCCCCAGACCTGCATAGTCGGCTGAACGCCCTGGCCGAGAAGGTGGAAACCCCAGACCCTTTTCTATGGTACGGGTTTCTGGAGGACACCGATGATCCTCAAGGACGGCGCCTGTTCGTTCCCTGGAGCAAGAATCCCGAACGGGTCGAGCTTTCCACTGGTGGGTTGTACGAACTCCTATTTGGCAGCCCATCCCCTGATCTGTTCCACTTCCGGGGAGGTGCCCAGTTCGCCGTTTCAAGAGAGGGTGTGAGAAGCAGATCACTGGAGTTTTATGACAGGGCTTTAGAGGCATGTATGTCTGACCATCTGACTCCACACTCCCTCGAGCGTTTTTGGGACTGTTTCTTTGGAGATCCCGTCATAGATCCCGCGACGCTGGGCCACGACGGTACGCGATATTTAAAAAAAATCCGTCGGCTTGAGCCCGGTGGGGGAATCGTCGGGTCGGTCGATTCGGTTTGAATTTCCTGTTACCCAGCATGATGGTAAAAAGATGTCCCGCCAAAAAAAGCCCCAAGGACTCCCCCCCTGGCTGATTGTGCTTCTCGTCCTGCTAGCTGTAGGTGGAGGTTATTATGGCCTGCGTCAAAACGGAGGAGATGCTTCCATGAGAACCATCGAGGCACTGGATCCTTCGATCTATTACGAGAATGCCAACTCCTTACGCGGCAATACTTATAAGATTGATGCCGAAATAGACTCAGCCCTAGGAAACTCTCCGAGCAAAGGGCGGCTCTTTTCCGTGACTCTCAAGAATGCATCGAAGAACGGAGCTCCCGTTGTGCTTCCCGTGCTGGTGCCACCAACGCTGGCTGGTCTTACCATCCAGAAGGGCCAGCACTACCTGATGAAGGTAAAGGTCATTGAGGATGGATTGCTCAAGGTCGAGGAGGCGAACAAACCATGAAACGCTCAATCTTCATCATGATCTGCGGAGTCTTTCTGACGGTTCTGGCGTCGGGCCTTCAGGCGCAGCAAGGACAGCAAGGTAATGCCGATACCATCAAGGAAGGAGCTCAGCAAATTAAACAAGGTTCAGCATATAGTGCTGCTGAGGATGCCGGTGCTATCGGAAATGTTGCCAAGTCCAAGGGAATTCTTGCTGCCCAAAAGTCATTGATTGATGTCAAACAGAACACTTTTTTAGCCCTCTGGAATAATCCCTTGTTTGCAGCGCAATTTGAAAAATTTCTGAATGCTCCTGCTGAGACTTCCGAGAATGCCAGGACCTACCGCCAGCGGATCGAGAGAATCATGGAGTTGCTGTCACCGGGTAATGCCACGAAGAAGAATCAGGACGAGGCATTTAACCTCCTGTCAAAGGCTTCCGAATTTGAGAGTGATGCCAACATCTGCAACACGATCCACGATGCCGTCTACACGGCGGCCAATGTCCGGACCGAGACCGCCAGGCTAATCCAGCAGAACATCGACCTGGAGCGGCAACGCAAGATCGCCGAGTATAATAACCTCCAGTCAGCGAGGGCGCGCCCCCTGGACCAGTCCTCGGTCGGAAAAAACGATGCCGAGAGTTACAACAAAAATCAGGACATTGAGCGCGATGCGCGGATGGAGCCCACCAAGCGGGAACTGGCCTCCCTGGGCCAGACCATCGAGCGGAACAAAATGAGGATAGCCACCGCCGAGGTGAGTGCGAAATTTCAACTTCAAGCACTCATTCTCCAATTTTTTGCACAACGAAGATATCAGCATGCCATCATTGCTAACCGTTTCTACCGCGCCATCTTCGATGACGGGGATCAGTCGCTCCAAGGCTTCGAGGAGATGGCTGACAAACTTGGCTACAACAAGGATGCCGGCCAATTAAAAGTCGAGGGCAAGGTAGATCCCAAGGTGGCTGCAGGAGTTGGTGGTAATGAGTCGCAAAAAGCCGGGGGGACTTCATTCACTGCCGAGGGCGTGCAACTGGGTTTGGATAACCTCAGCGTCGAAAGCCTCATGAACGCCGTCTCAAGTGGCATAAAATCCGCCAGCAAGACCTTCAAGACCCTGAGCCAGCTCGACGGGGTCGCCAATGAGATCATCCGCGATGTGAACGAAGGGGTGAAGGTCTACAAATACCTTCTCGAGCAGAACGAACTTGAGAGCGCGGGCACTCAACTCGCCTCACTCTTCGCCAAGGGGGAGTATCTTCCGAGTGTCCGTCTCCTGACCCAGGATGAGAAGAGAAAGACGCTGAAATACGCGCAACTCTGCAACAAGCTTGTCAACTCTTCCAACTCCGGAAATATGGATGCCGTTGTCATTGTCGTGGCGGAGATGAAAAAGGTGAATCCCGGTTTCGATGACGCGGAGATCATGGCTAATATTCAGGTTATCAGGACCGCCAGCAGTCTGCACATCGCCCAGGCACGTGTCGCCGCATCAAGGGGGGATCTCCAGACGGTTCAGGCCGAGATCACCCGCGCCGCAGCCATCTGGCCGAATAACCCCGAGATCCAGTCCTTCTCCACCGACATGACCAAGGTTTCCGAGAAGGCCAGCCCGCAGGTTCAAGCCTTGTCCGACTTTGACCAGCTTGATGGACAGCACAACTACCGGCAGATTTTTGATGACAAGGAAAAGTATATCGCTGCGCTCGCCATGGACGATTCAAACAGGAAGTCCGAACGACAGGAGAAACTCCGCAAGGTTCTTTCCCGGATGCAGGAGATCGAGACCTCGATCATGCGCTCCCAAGAGATCGCCCGCCGCGGGGATTACGCCGGTGCATGGGAAGGGCTTGATGTAACGTTCTCGCAGTATCCTGATGATCAGAAGCTGAGCCAACTTAGGGCGGATCTTACCATTCAGGCTCCCGACTTTGTTCACGACATCAGGCAGGCGAAGAGCGATGAGGAGAAGAAGGAGTACGGATCCTCGCTAGCCTGGTACCTTCGCTCCCAGAGCCGCTATCCGATGAGTGATCTTTCCAAACAGGGGATTCAGCGCATTGTCCAGCTTATCATGCCGGACGCCTCGTAGGCAGGAATAGCCTGTCCTGTCCCCATGAGAAGTCGGATTCAGGAACCGCGGTTCCTTAAGGGCTTCCGAACTCTTTCTGCCAGGTGGACCTCAGGGTGGATCGGTTGTCTGGTTTTTTTACCCCTGATGGCGGCCGATGATCCCAAGACAGGCGATGTGGAGGGATTGCTGCGCTGGCATGCGGGAACATGCGAGGTTTTCGATCAATCAGCCCTTCAGCATGAGTTTGAGGCTTACCTTGTGGCTACTCCCGTTTCTAAAGCGGCAGCCGAGCAGCGTTCTTTGCTGGTGCGCGATTGCTCCCGTCAACTGGGGCCCGGTGTGGCCTCCCCGCAGGATCTGGGGAAGGCGTACCAAATCCTGCAGCTACTCGCTGCCGACCCACTGGATCAGAATCGGTGTCGCAATCTGCTCCGTGCGGTGGTGAAGGCCTCCTCCGTCCTCTCTGGGCAGAAAAATCCCGGAGCCTCCGAGGCGATGTTATTGCGTCAGAAAGAGATCCTTTCCTGGAATGTACGGATCGAGCAGAAACAGAAGCAGTTGAGAAGGGAGATTGCCGGTCCCAAAATAATCAAATCAACCCCGGTTCCCGTCTCAACACCCAGCAAAGAGGCTCTCCAACTCGCGGAGATCGAGAACGAACTTGGCCGGATTGGACTGGGGGGTAAGGTGAGCGAGTTGCAAGTACGATTGGAACTGCAGGAACTGGCTCTTCGTTTCCTGGAGCAAGGAGACTACAATGAGTCGATCCTTGCAGTTCGTTTTTACCGAGGACTCTTTGCTGATTGGAATCCATCCTTCCGCCTCGGTCAGGAGGCCATGCTTGAAATTGCACCGGAAGGTGGGAAGCCCAACTTAAGCTACCTTGAGTTCCTAGCCACCCGGAGCCAGCTGGCTGTTAGTGATTTACTCTCCAGTTGCACAACGCTCATGGATGGTGATGCGACCATCGAGGCATCGCGGCACCTGATGGCAGCTTTTGCAAGGGGTGGTAGGACCTTGGAGGTGATTTCCTATCCTGAAAGTTCCAGAGGGAGAATCCTCCATTTTCTGCAGTTACAGCGTCATTTGGACCGCTTGATGGCTGAGAAAGATTGTGCCGCCGCATTGGCTGCCGTCATGGAGATGCAGGCTCAGGCCTCAGACTTCGACGGCACGTCATACCGAGCCTCTATTCAAGCGTCCAAATCGCTTTCAGGCATTCATCTCGCAGCGGCAAGGCGAGCCGGCCAAGGAGAAAAAATGACCGAGATGCTCAAGGAGATGAAACTTGCCCAAGAGAGCTGGCCCAAGAATCCGGATCTTCCCGCCTTGGTCAAGGACTTCGCCGGTAGTGCGGAGCTGAAGCGTTCAAGAGTCGATGAATTTGACCGATTATACGCCGCTCACCGGATCCATGAAATTGAGCAACAGCGATTCCGCCTTGAGTCGGCATTCGGCGATATTCCTGCAAGGAGCGCCCAATTGAAGGAGGCTCTGGATGAGGCCTCCAAAATTCGTGACGGAATGGAGCGTGCGCGCCAATTGCTCGATCTGGGTAACCGGGTCGGTGCTTGGGAGTTGGCCCAGACCCTGCACCGTCGTTACCCGGATCAGGAGAACCTATTAGCATTCCAGCAGGAGATGCTTTCCGGTGTAGAACCACTTGCCGAGAGTTTGGCCAAGGTATACCAGCTTGAGAAAGCATCGCCTGGTGTTGCCCTTGGGCTCTATCTGAACCTGCAGCATCGCTATCCTCAGAGCACCTTTGCCGATGAAGGCGTCACAAGAGTCTCCCTTTCACTGCTGAAGGCGGGATTATCGGACTCCGGTTTATCCCCAACGCCCAAATACCATTGACACCTTCGTTGGGCTCGGGATCGATGGGGATGACTTAATCGACTCCCTCAATGCCTTTCTTTTCCTTCAAAGCCCAAGATGCTGCCGGTCGCTCCGAGAACGGCCGTATCGAGGCGCTCTCCGGATCAGATGCTTATCGAAAGCTGCGCGAGCGCGGCCTACAGCCTAGCAAGGTTATGGAGGAGGGGGTGGCATTATCTTCCTCAAAGAAGTCGTTCTTCGGATCCTCGTCTTCTGGTGAGGTCAGGGCAAAGGCCGGAGACGTGCCTTCTGCTGAAAGCCTGCCGAAGCTGACTACGCCCCAGTTGCTCTTCTTCACGGAGGAACTTGCCGAACTGCTCGAGGCTGGGCTGCAGCTTGAGGGGGCCCTCAAGGTGATCGAGCAACGTCAGGAAAAATCCCCGGTGAAGGTTGTTGCCGCACATCTGCGTCAACTGGTGCGCGAGGGTGTCGGTTTTTCCAAGGCGCTTCGGAGCTGCGGCAGGTCGTTCGATCCCCTCTACTGCAACCTGGTCGCCGCCGGTGAAACGGGCGGAGTGCTTCCCCAGATCCTGAAGCGCCAGTGCACCCATCTGGAGATGGTCGGGGAGCTAGGTAAAAAGGTGACCTCGGCCCTTGTCTATCCCGCGATCGTCTTCACCTCAGCGATCCTACTGATGTTCATCTTCCTTACCTTTCTGGTGCCTCAGCTCTCGGTTCTGCTTGGCAAATCGGGACAGAAACTTCCCGTGATTACCCAGGCTTTGATCTCTACCAGTCTCTTCTGCGCCCATTGGTGGTGGGCGATCGCGGCCTTCATCGGAGCGATCATCACGGGACTGCGCATGGCCGTCGCCACACCCGCCGGAAGGGCGTGGTGGCACCGCGCTCAACTCGACGTGCCCGTGGTTGGACCGGTGCTGAAGGCCCGCTTCTATGCCGAGGTGACGCAGAATCTCTCCACGCTGGTCTCCAACGGCGTCACTATGCTCTCGGCTATGGATCTGATGCGTGCGGCAACCGGAAATGTCTATCTAAAGGGATTGCTCGAGAAGGTCGGCGACATGGTCCGCGAGGGGAGCTCGCTTGCTTCGGCGATGCGCCGCACGGGATTTTTTCCACCTGTCCTGCTCGACATCCTGGCGGTCGGCGAGCAGACCGGCGATCTGGCGGGGTCCTTGGCCCGCGCCGCGAAGCGCTACGACCGCGAACTGACTTCCCGTATCCAACATCTCACGACGCTGATCCAACCCGCAGTCATCTTGATCGTGGCACTTTTTGTGGGCGTGGTAGCCTACTCGATGATCTCGGGCATCCTCTCCAGTGTTAACGCGCTGAAGGCGCACTGAGAGCTATTCGCTCAGAAGGAGATGATTTACTCCCAGTTGGAGTACGGCTCGATAGCACGTGCGGATGCATTTGCTGTCACATAGGCATTCCGCGCATCCCTACTTTCAAAGAGGTAGAGGGCGTATCCCCCGAATCCTCCCCCGCAGTACTTGTGGCCAAGACATCCCGCTGCTGTGGGAAGGGGATTCATCCCCTCGACGAGTTGGGCCGCATAGGAGGTGGCGACTCCTTGGCCAAGCATCGGAATATCATTTTTAACAATGCCTTCACGGGCGATGTGGCTTGCTTCCTCAATCGCGGTATAATCGCGGAGTTGGTCAGCCATGCCGGGAGTGTCATGGGAGTTGCCGCTCCACCAGAGGGCCATGAGTCCCTGAAGCATCGTGCCGTCGGTTTTGAGTTCCAGTGAGGGTTTGGCGCCGCTGCGCCAGACGCAGAGACCCGTTTCACGGATCACGGCAGGATCCTGCCAGCCGACACCAAGGCCAATTTCCTCGTCAACGCCGGTATTGCCGTTGAGCAGCGCCCAGGCGCCACTGCCGCCGAGTCCGGCATTCCTCTCATAGCCCCAGTCGCGCAAGGAGACCTTCGGCTGGATAGCGCAGTTCACGATGAAGCCGTCCGGTCTTGCATAACGCGGGACATCCAGCCAACCGCCGGCAAAATCGACCCGAAGAGGGGCATCTTTCGGCGCCCTAATCCACTTCACCAGTTGAGAGGTCGAGACTGGTTCGTATTTTGGAGGCGTCTTGGGAAGGATGACATACTCGGCTCCTATCTCAGCACAGAGTTCCCTTTTCTTATCGCCATACTGGTCGTCTTCGGTGACCGCCAAAACATCTGGCCGGAGACGTCGAAAATCCTCCAAGAAATCGAGTCCATGCTCGGTGCCGTTTCCTATCACGACCTGATCCACCATGTCCAAGGCTTCCAGGATTCCTTTCTTATGCTCGTCCGGCAGCGAAGAGCGTCGCTGCTTGTGCTCCCAGAGAACATCGCTTGAGGCAAAGGAGACAGTCAGGAAATCACCCAGCGATTTCGCCTCCCGAAAAAACTGCACATGACCGGCATGGATAATGTCGTAGCAACCGGAAACAAAAACATGACGCATTACAGAAACCATGCCCTTGCATGAATTCTTCGACAAGCTCTGCGTTAAGGAATCCAAGCCTTGCCCAAAAGGAGGTTGCAAGGCATCTGAAGTTCACGCATTTCTCACGATTCACCCCTCTAAACTATTATGATGCTTCCCCTTCTTTTAGCAGCCTCGTTGATCACCACCAATGAGGCTCCGGGCATGGCCACCGTCCACATTCCCATGCCGGCCATGATCACGCCCAATGAGGAACTGCGATTCAACATACCTTATCAGATTCCCGAGATGAACTGGAACATGCAGCGCTTCTGGGAGCCTTACCGTTCAAATCGTGATAACTCGAAAAACTGGTTCCAATCTGACTACGCGACCCTGAACTGGTTCGGTCTCCGTGACACGCTGGCGAGCCATGGTCTTGATATCTCCGTATCCTACACGGCCAACCTCGCCGGCAACCCTGTCGGCGGCAAAAGCGCCGGGTTCACCTACTGCGATAACTTCACCTTCGATCTGGAGTTCCAGTCCAAACCATTGTTCGGCTATGAGGGCGGTACGCTGAGTGTGATCGGTATCGAGCGCAACGGAAACAACCTCTCCTCCCGGCACGTTGGCAACCAGTTCACCGTCCAACAGGTCTACGGAGGCACGGGCTTTATCTTCTACGGACTCGCCTACAACCAGCGCTTCTGCGACGACCGCTTCAGCTTCAAGTTCGGGCGAATGGCAGCGGGTGATGACTTCGCCTCCTCCCCCCTCTACTGGCTCTACATGAACAACGGCATCGACGGCAACCCCCAGTCGCTTCCTGTGAATGGTAAGTTCACCACCTATCCCTGGGCTGTCTGGGGTTCACGACTGAGGGCTTTGGTGACCAAGGAGACCGAAGCGATGCTGGGCATCTACCAGGTCACCCCTCAGGTGTCCCAGTCCTACATGCACGGTTTCAACTGGAACATGAACCCCGGCGACGGAGTCATGGTCATCGGCCAGTACGGATGGGCCCATGAGTTCTCCAAGCCGGCTACTCCTGCCCCCACCACCTCCCCCAAATCGACTGATGGCAAGTCGGTTGCCGCAGCGAACGGGAAGGATGGAAAGACCTTCGCTACTTCTGCCAGCGACGCCATCCCTCACGGATTGCCCGGCCACTACTGGATGGGAGGATACTACTCCACCTGGACCTATCCGCAGTTTGGAAGCAGCCAACGCCAGAACGGCGCCTACGGACTCTACTGGCATTTCGATCAGATGCTCTACCGTCTGAATCCCCTCAAGGACACCGGTCTTACTGCATGGAGCGCCTTCATGCTCTGCCCTCAGCAGAACACCGCCAAGGTTCCCTTCCAGTACAACGGCGGTCTTGTCTACACAGGCATGATTCCATTCCGTCCTCAGGACGTCTCCATCTTCGGCGTGGCCTACGGCAACTTCAGCCCCAACTACGCCCAGGTCAATCAGGTGACTGCCGGCGGTTACGCCACGTATGAGCTGGCCTATGAGTTCGGCTACCGTATCAACCTGACCAAGTTCGCCTACATCCAGCCCGACGCCCAGTGGATCATCAACCCGGGCGGGACAGGAACCATCCCCAACGCCCTCGTGCTGGGAGCTCAGATTGGAGTCACGTTTTAGCAAGACTCGGCCCTGCTAAAACAAGGTGGAAAAACTATTAGACTGGTAGGCTGTTAGGTCGGATCAAGAAATCATCGGAGTAACTTCTCCGCGGATTCTCAGATGAATTTTTTAACAGCCTTCAGTCTAAACCGCTAAAAGCCTGCACGCATTCACTGCGCCAAGGCGCGTAACGCGTGCCTGACCGTCTCCGCACAGGTCTTGGATGCGAGCACTCCCGAGGGTTGAATAAAAGGTCGGACTATAAACTTGTTTTTTAGCGATTTCTTCAATCAGTTCGTGGAGTGAAGCTTTCCATTCAACCAAACGCGAACAAAACACGCTTTGTTCTTTTACTCGTAGCCAACCTCCTGTGGACAGCCGCAGTTACCGCGAATACCCCCCTCTTCCTTCAAATTTTCTGATAAGTGGTGCCAACAATCAGATCAACAAACTGACCCTCGGCAAAAAATTATCAAATCTACAGATCCCGCTGATCAACAACAACTCGGTTGCATACAACGGGGGCTTGTACGTCGCGGTGGGGGATTACGGATCGATACTGACGTGACCTCGCGGATTTGAGCCAGGTGGTGTGTTAGTCTTTGGGACAACCAACCCCAAAGACCATGAAAGGAAAGAGATACAGCACAGAGGACAAGATCCGGATCCTGAGGCAGGCTGACGCC
>Ga0304729_1000555_pt1 | contig 27322 bp, 25 predicted proteins | sample C_131016_MF_Meta_FD_190475 | JGI IMG/M metagenome (GOLD analysis project Ga0304729, IMG submission 190475) | Freshwater microbial communities from Lake Croche, Canada to study carbon cycling - C_131016_MF_MetaG (v2) (version 2) | ecosystem: Environmental > Aquatic > Freshwater > Lake | place... | reverse complement strand
AATGGCAGTGTGGGGACAGCCTTTGAGCATGTATACGATCTGAAATTCGGCCACGTGGTAGTGCCAGCCGGTTCCGTTTTCAGGGGGCATATTGGCTTTGGCGATATGCGCAATCACCTTGCCATGCGTGGCTTTGGCAACGCCTAAGTCTTTGTATAAAAAGAAGTCGCGTAGGCCACCTGGCAAGAACTGGGTGTCTGCCACTTTGGTGTGAACGAAATCGGTTGTGCTGGGGGCTTCGGTTACTGTGCTCATATTAAAACTCCACTTCAAGTTCTTCAATGTCATCGGGCTCTGCCATTGCGTCGGCAATCCATTGCTTCATCTCAGGCATAGCCAAGATGTGCTTGCAATATGACTGACAAGGTTTGTCGAGCGCAATTCCATAGGTCGTAAACCGCAGCACGACAGGGGCGAACATCGCGTCCGCAAGGCTGGGTTTTTTGCCAAATAAATAGGGGCCTTTGTAAGTAGCAAGACACTCCTGCCAGATCGCGATCACGCGGTCTATATCGAGCTGCGCCTTAGACCACACCTTGAAGGATTTAATGCGTGCCTTGATGTTCATCGGAAGGGAGGCGCGCATGGCTGCGAAGCCCGAATGCATCTCGCCGCAGATGGCTCGACAGTGTGCACGGTGCACCACATTGGTTGGAAGCAGTTGTGCTTTTGGTGCAATCTCATTTAAATATTCGCCAATGGCGAGCGTGTCCCAGACCTTGACTTTGCCGTGTGACAGGCAGGGAACCAACATGGATGGAGAGAGTAAAAGCAGCTCCGCTCGGGCATCTGCGTTGTCGGTGCCCAGCATGACCTCCTTGAAAGCAATGCCTGAGAGCTTGACCATCAGCCATCCGCGCAGAGACCACGAGGAGTAGTTCTTGCTACTAAGTGTGAGCGTGGTGGTCGCCATGGCGTACTAACAAAGAGTGATTGACGCCTAAAACCTTGCAACAAATATGCCATCTTTGGCACGGCTCTTGCACCATGAAAAGCAGAAAAGATTTACTTCAGGCATTAAGAGGCGGTGATGATTTACCAGAAATACCAAATGATGTCGGATTTGACGGACCCCGTTCGCCAGTTTGCCGAGCATGCGCAGGCTGTTACAAAAGCTTGGTTTGAAAAGCAAGGGTTCACGCCCTTGCAGCGCATGGCGGCGTATTACGAACAGATTAGTCTCATGGGTTTAACCCACACACGTCCCGACTTTGCGATTGCACCTATACAAAACAAATCTGGTGGACTCGTAGCGATTGAAGAGTCCAATGTGTATGCCACACCGTTTTGCCGATTAGTGAGATTCAAGCGGGAGGACGTTGTAAATCTACCCAAGGTTCTATTAGTGGCGCCCATGTCTGGCCACTTTGCAACTTTGCTGCGCGGAACCGTGCAAACCATGGTGCGCGACCACGATGTCTATCTGACGGACTGGCTCAATATTCGCGATATCCCCATGAGCGAAGGAGAGTTTGGCTTAGATGAATACATTGAGCACATCATTTGGTTCATGCAGCACTTAGGGCCCAGTACGCATTTGATGGGTGTATGCCAGCCCACAGTCGCTTGTTTGGCGGCTACTGCTGTGATGTCTGAGGATAGACAAGATTGCATGCCTGCCAGCCTTACTTTGATGGCGGGTCCTATTGATGCGCGTATCAATCCTACCCAAGTCAATGAATTGGCCATGAGCAAGCCCTATGAATGGTTTGAGGCTAATTTGATTGGTATGGTGCCGATGCATTTCAAAGGTGTGGGGCGTCGTGTCTACCCAGGGTTTATGCAGTTGATGGCTTTTTTGAATATGAACATAGACCGCCATCGCCAGTCATTTGCTACCCTTTACGAGCACCGCGTCAATGGCGAAGACGAAAAAGCCGATTCCATCAAAGACTTCTACAAAGAATATTTCGCCATCATGGATTTGTCGGCGCCTTTTTATCTGGAAACTATTAAAAACGTATTTCAGCAACACCTCCTTCCCAAAGGCGAGTTAACCTACCATGGCCGAAAGGTAGATCTGCGCGCTATTCGCAAAACTTTTTTGCTCACGGTGGAAGGCGAGCGCGACGACATTTGTGGTATCGGCCAAACGCTCGCTGCACAAGACCTATGTACGCTTTTGCCTGGGTATAAAAAAACCCATCACTTACAAGCAGGTGTTGGGCATTACGGGGTATTCAACGGTAAGCGTTGGGATGGTCTTATTTATCCAGTGGTTCGCAACATCATTCAGTCGGCACAGGGATAGGGCGCGCAAGTAATAGGGCATCGACCACTTCGGCAAACCCCTCGCCACGTTCTGATGGCGTGATGTAACGTGGCAAGTGCTGGAGTTCTTTCTCAAAGACTTTGATGTTCGCAACTCCCACACTATTGTCAAAGTGCGCGAACATCACTTGATCGTTTGTAGAGTCTCCTATATAAACCCATGCGTTGAGGTCTGCATCTAGATCTCGTCCCAGCAGTTTGTTGGTAATCCAGCGCGCGCCTTCGAGTTTGTTGTGTTCGCCATACCAGCCATTGATATGAATGCTGCTGACAGTGGCTGCCATGCCGTTTTCTTGCATGATGTGTACGACCTGTGCAATATCTTGTGCGTCTAAAAAGTGGTGCTCGCTATGGTCAATAGCGATATCAGTTTCGCGACCAGCACTATCTTGTGAAACGCGTGCATTTGGCACAACTTGCAATATGGTCGCTAAAACCTTAGACATTCGTAATTGGTTATTGGCGCGGGTAAGTGCGTCTTGTAAATAGTATTTGCGCTCACCTACCAATGCCACAGCACCGTTTTCAGCCACGATGGCATCCAGCGGCCAATCCCGCGCAAAAGGCACACTCCACCCCGCAGGCCTACCCGTAATTGCAATGACAGAAATTCCGGCTTGCTGTAGTTTGTGTAAGGCAGACAGAGCCTGCTCTGGAATAACACCATCTGTGGTCAAGGTGTCATCAATATCCGTAAAAACGCCTGTTATGCGGCATTTGTCATCTATGGGCCATTGAGATAAATCAAACATTTGATGATTGTCTGTCATGGTTTTCACTTGGGAGGATGGCGTCACAGAAGCGTCAAAATAGGGTCACAAAACATTTAAATAATAAAGTTTTAACGGGGGACTCCTTTATGACATTCACAACAAGACACATGGTTAAGCTTTTAGCGGCAACGCTAGGCGCGGCTTCTTTGCAGTTAGCCCAAGCCCAAACTGAAATCCAATGGTGGCATTCCATGGTGGCCGTCAATAACGAATGGGTCAATGATTTAGCAAAAGACTTCAATGCGAAACAGAAAGATTACAAGATCGTACCGGTTTACAAAGGCTCTTACGACGAATCTATGACCGCAGCTGTGGCCGCCTTTCGAGCAGGTAATGCACCGCATATTTTGCAAGTCTTTGAAGTAGGCACTGCCACCATGATGGCTAGCAAAGGTGTGGTGGTTCCAGTGGGTCAAGTGATGCAGGAAGCCGGCTACAAATTTGATCCGTCCGTCTATGTTCCAGCAGTTGCAGGCTATTACACAGCACCTAACGGACAAATGTTGTCATTCCCTTTCAATAGTTCAACGACGGTCTTTTATTTCAACAAAGACGCATTTGCAGCCGCTGGTATTTCTACGGATAAACCACCTGCTACTTGGCCAGAAGTGGCTCTGGCGGCCGCCAAACTGAAATCAAATGGACACAAGTGCCCGTTGACTATTGCTTGGCAAGGCTGGACCCAATTAGAGAGTTTCTCCACATGGCACAACACTGAGCTTGCAACGCAAGGCAACGGCATGCGTGGTCTCAATGCCCGCTTAGTGGCAAATTCACCATTGCATGTGCGTCATATTGAAAACCTAGGCAATATGGCCAAGCAAGGCTTGTTTGTTTACAAGGGGCGCAACAACACAGCTGAATCTACTTTTGTGTCAGGCGAGTGCGCCATGATCACGACGTCCTCAGGCTTTTATGGCAATGTCGCGAAAAACGCAAAATTCAGTTTTGGTCTGTCGACTTTGCCTTACTACCCCGACGTTCCTGGCGCGCCGCAAAACACAGTTATTGGAGGTGCTAGCCTGTGGGTCATGTCTGGTAAGAAGGCAGAAGAATACAAAGGCGTAGCTAGCTTCTTTAATTATTTGTCTAACCCTGAAGTGCAATCCGCTAGCCACAAGCGTACGGGTTACTTGCCTATCACTTTGGCCGCATTCAAATTGACGGAACAGTCAGGGTTTTATAAACAAAATCCTGGAACTGACACTGCCGTCAACCAAATGATCCGCAAGACGACGGATAAATCACGTGGAATTCGCTTAGGTAACTATGTTCAGATTCGTTCGATTGAAGACGAAGAGCTGGAGCAAGTTTGGGCGGGCAAAAAAACAGCCAAAGAGGCGCTAGATGCCATCATCAAACGTGGCAATGAGTTATTAGAACGATTTGAGAAAGCTAACAGCGCTAAAAATTAATCTGCCCATCTAAAGAACTTATCAAACTCCTCATCGCACGCTCAATATTTTGGCAGCAGATAAACGTATAGTCTTTCGATCAAGCTGGTTACCTTGGGTGTTGTTAACACCGCAATTATTAGTGATCAGCATTTTCTTCTTCTGGCCCGCTGGGCAGGCTTTGGTTCAGTCGTTGCAGCAATCAGATCCTTTTGGGATGTCGGTGGTTTGGGTGGGTTTGGAGAATTTCCAAAACCTGTATAACGATGAAAGCTATGCCGAATCGTTTTTGACGACAGGCATATTTTCATTGTGGGTCGCTGTGCTGTGCATTGGTATTTCTTTGGTGCTGGCCTATTTCGCTGACCGTGTCGTGCGGGGTGCGCTTATTTATCGCACTCTGTTGATTTGGCCATACGCCGTAGCCCCTGCTGTAGCAGGAGTAGTTTGGCTTTTCTTGTTTTCACCCAGTATTGGCGTTGTTTCGTATGCGCTCAATGCGATGGGTTTCGAGTGGAATGCGCTTCTCAATAGCCGTGATGCGATGGCCTTGATTGTCATGGCGGCTGTATGGAAACAACTCTCTTATAACTTTTTGTTTTTCTTGGCGGGCCTGCAAAGTATTCCCAAATCACTGATAGAGGCCGCTGCGATAGATGGTGCGGGTGCTTGGAGACGTTTTTGGACGATTCAGTTTCCATTGCTTTCACCCACAAGTTTCTTCCTGTTAGTGATCAATGTGGTGTATGCCTTTTTTGATACGTTTGGCATAGTCGACGCTGCTACCAAAGGCGGACCGGGTAAAGATACAGCCATTTTGGTTTACAAGGTTTACTTTGATGGATTCAAGGCATTGGATTTAGGCGGCTCTGCAGCGCAATCTGTGGTGTTGATGGTCATTGTTGTAGCGCTTACCGTAGTGCAATTTCGCTTTATCGAAAAGAAAGTGAACTACTAAACATGATCGAGCGCAACCGTTTTCTGGATTGGATGTCGCATGGCGTCTTGCTTCTAGGTGTTGCCGTGGTGGCCTTTCCTGTCTATGTCACTTTCGTGGCCTCCACCCACACCATGCAAGAAGTAGTACAAGTGCCTATGCCCTTGTTACCCGGCGAGCATTTTTTAGAGAACTACACAAGCGCTTTACTTGGCGATAGAAACGGTTCGGGCTCAACCGCCTCGGTAGCGCGCATGATGGGTGTGAGTTTGATATGTGCATTGCTGATTGCCATTGGAAAGATTGCCATTTCCTTGCTTTCAGCATTTGCGATTGTGTATTTCAAGTTCCCATTTCGCATGACTGTCTTTTGGATGATTTTTGTAACATTGATGCTTCCAGTCGAAGTGCGAATTGGGCCTACTTACAAGGTTGTGTCTGATTTGGGCATGCTCAATAGTTTTGCTGGATTGACACTGCCCCTCATCGCTTCTGCGACTGCTACCTTTTTATTCCGACAGTTTTTTATGACAGTCCCTGACGAGTTGGTAGAGGCTGCGCGCATAGATGGAGCGGGACCTATGCGATTTTTCAAAGATGTTTTAGTGCCTCTGTCTGTCACGAGTATGGCAGCGTTGTTCGTGATTCAGTTTATTTATGGATGGAACCAATACCTGTGGCCTTTGCTAGTCACCACTAACGAAAGCATGTATCCCGTGGTCATTGGTATCAAGCGCATGATTTCTGGAGGTGACGCCCAAACCGAGTGGAATATTGTGATGGCGACCGCCATGCTAGCCATGATCCCACCTGCCATGGTAGTGATAGGTATGCAAAAGTGGTTCGTGAAGGGCTTGGTAGATACCGAGAAATAAGTATGGCTGCTATCGAACTCAATAACTTAGTGAAACGGTATGGTGTGGATGCGCGTGCAGTACAGGTTCTGCATGGCGTGAGTGCCGAGATCCATGATGGTGAATTCGTAGTGATCGTTGGCCCCTCAGGTTGTGGAAAGTCGACTCTTTTGCGCATGGTGGCGGGTCTAGAAGACATTACTGAAGGCGATATTCGAATCGGCAACAAAATAGTCAATGATTTGGAGCCAGCAGAACGCGATATCGCGATGGTGTTTCAAAACTATGCGCTGTATCCACACATGAGTGTTTTTGACAACATGGCGTATGGCTTAAAAATCGCCAAAATTTCAAAAGAAGAGATCAAGAAGCGCGTTCATGCCGCAGCAAGTGCTTTAGAGTTATCGCAGCTGTTGGAGCGTAAGCCCAGAGAACTGTCGGGAGGACAACGCCAACGCGTAGCGATGGGACGAGCAATTGTTAGGCAACCCCAAGTATTTTTATTTGATGAACCACTTTCAAACTTAGACGCCAAACTCAGGGCGCATACCCGTTTAGAAATTCAAAAGCTGCACAGGGAATTGGGGACGACTTCTTTGTTTGTGACGCACGACCAAGTTGAGGCGATGACCTTGGCGCAGCGTATGTTGGTGATGAACGAGGGACGGGTGCAGCAGTTTGGAACTCCTGAAGAGGTTTACAACCGACCAGCTAATACATTTGTTGCGGGCTTTATAGGCGCTCCACCTATGAACTTGCTGCGTGGTGTAAGCGGATTAGATGCAGAAACGATTTTGGGAATTCGTCCTGAGCACTTGCATATTAAAAATACATCCCACTCAGGCGGTAAAAGTGATGCAGTTATCTGGGTTGCGCAAGTCTATGCGCTGGAGATGTTAGGCGCTGAGCGATTGGTCTATGCTCGCATTGGCAATGAAGATGTCGTAGTGCGCACAGATGTAAATGCTGATATTCCTGCCATCGGAGGCTCTGTAGAGCTAATTGCAGAGCATCACCATGTGCATCGGTTTGATAAAAAGACGGGCCTGCGGCAACAGTAAATGTAGGTCTATGACTGCGACTTTTGAATGCAATCAATAGCTTGTAAAAGTTGTAAGTTTATTTTTATCCCGGCCTGCTTTGCCAAGTCATTTGCATCGGTCAAGATGCCGTGGTCTAAACCATCTTGTGCATCCCCAATCCGTGCTGACATGTGCGAGTAACAAGCCGCTGGCACACCGATGGCTTGCAGCATATCAAGGCCTACTTTTCCAGCATTGTCTTTGCCACCGCCAGCATCATTGAAAAAAACTGCTATCGGTTTTTTATCAATATCTACAACAAAACCTGCAGCGGAGCGCCCACCATGCGAACCTGTGACAACAATGGTTCCTGCGTGAGATGAATTGATGAGGGCAACAGAATCGAGAAGAGTGATTGGGATTGGTTTGGAAAACATATTCAAACGAGAGGGGTCTATGTGTTATTCAAGTTTGATACGTGCGTCATCAATGATCTTGCTGTAGCGTTGAAACTCATTTTGAATATGCGTTGCCAGTGGTTCTGAGCCTAAATACGCTGGATGTAGTCCTGCATTAGTTAGCTTTTGGTGAATTTCAGAATCTAAAAGCGCTGCTTGAAGATCCGCTGCAATTTTTTGGATGATGTCCTTGGGTGTGCCAGCAGGAGTGGCTAAGGCAAACCAAACTACGGCCTCGTAATCTTTATAGCCTAGCTCCATCATGGTGGGTACTTGTTTGAGTTCATCAATGCGAGCGCGGGTGGTTACAGCCAGCGGACGTAATTTGCCTGCCTCGAGCATGGGGGCCATTTCATTGAAATTCGTTAACACCATCGTGACATGGTTTCCTGCGACAGCATTGGCTGCAAGAGCGCCGCCAGTAAACGCCACATAGGTAAAGTCAGTTCCAGTGACACGTTTGAAAGATTCCCCAGCAATGTGTTGTGTAGTGGCAGGTCCTACCGCCGCATAAGACAATCCGCCCGGGTTGGATTTGGCGGCCTGTAACAACTCTGCCAATGTTTTATAGGGGCTCGCACTATTGACTGCAATAACTTGTGGCGATTGAACTAACTGTGCAATGGGATCAAAAGCGCGCAAACCATCGTAGGGGAGCGTAGTTCTTAATTTGGCATTGATGGTCAAACTGTTAGCGATAACTAGCAGCGTATATCCGTCAGCAGGTGACTTGGCGGCCAAGGCGCCTGCAATCACTGTGCCGCCGCCAGGACGGTTCTCGATCACAACCGATTGCCCCCAGCGCTTAGACAAGAATTGACTCACGATACGAACCAGACTGTCTGCAGAGCCCCCTGCAGGAAAGGGAACCAAGATGCGCACAGTCTTGGAGGGGAAAGCGGTTGTTTGCGCGAAAGCACCAAAACTAGTGAGCGCACAACTGCTGAGGCCAAGCATCAACAACCGACGAGATTCAAAGTGGTTTTTCATTTACTGCCAATCAAAGTAACGACTGACCGTAACCTATCCCAATTAGCTGCCATTCACAACTCGGACAACCTTATTAGGGTTAACTACTAATCAAAAGGGAGTGGCTATTTTGATAACCATGCTGCACCTCTGACCCCGGATGAGTCTCCATGCATCGCTTTTAAAACCGGTGTTGCAATAGGCTTGGTGAATGTATAGCGAAGGATTTCAATTGGCAGTGCCTGATAAATTTCATCGACATTGCTCATTCCACCACCCAGAACAATGCAATCGGGGTCCAGCACATTCATCACGCTAGCGAGTGCGCGCGCTAAGCGATTGACATATCTGTCAAAGCTCCTTTTGGCCTCTAAATCACTGGCGCGCATGCTCTCAATGATGTGCTCAGCTTTCAATTGCTCGCCTGTATGGCGTGCATGGTCCAGGGCGAATGCAGTGCCGCTGATCCAAGTTTCTTGGCAACCTACTTGTCCACACCAGCAGGGTGCTACTTTAATTTCTTCTGCGCTTGGCCATGGCAGTGGGTTGTGTCCCCATTCACCTGCAATACCGTTTTTACCTGTCCATGCTTTGCCATTTATAGCAACGCCGCCTCCACAGCCTGTTCCAATAATGACTGCAAAAACTACCGAACACCCTTTCGCAGCGCCGTCCACTGCTTCGCTTACCGCTAGGCAGTTGGCATCGTTTTGCAAATGGACCTGACAGCCAAGGCGTTGTTGCAAATCTTGTTGCAAAAGTTTGCCATTCATGACGACTGTGTTGGATCCGCGAACCAATTGTGTGGCTGGGTCTAAGCACCCTGGAATGCCAATCCCAATCGCAAGGGGGCGCTCTAGATCTTGATGCACTAATGTTTTATCTACCAAGGCGCAAATGGCATCCAATATTGCAGTGTAGGAGTGCCGGGGTGTCAGTACCCTATCTTTATAGGTAATACCTTCAATAGGGTCGACGACCGCTATTTCTATTTTGGTACCGCCTAAATCAATGCCGATCAGGTATTGCATTTGCACCAATGTCTGGAATGGTTTTAAAGGTTTTGTCTTCCCACTCCACCACATAGGGGGGAGCAGGCACTTCAGCTGTTTGCCCACGAACGGTCATGCTGCGGGTGCGTAGTTGGGGATGTGCAATCAAATCAGATACGGAATTGATGGAGCCAAAAGCAGTTTGTCCGTGCTTGAGTTTTTCTATAGCATCTGCATAGGTCAATTGGCTGAATATGTGTTGAATCAAACCATCTAACTCTGTGCGATGGCGCACGCGGTTCGCATTGTTATTGAAGCGCGCGTCTGTTGCTAGTTCAGCTTGGTTTAAAAAAGATTGGCAAAACTGGCTCCATTCACGTTCATTTTGAATCGATAGAACAATCTCGCGGCCATCCGAACAGGTGAATGCGCCATAAGGCGCAATGCTGGGGTGTTTCAAGCCAACCCGTTCTGGCGCGCCTGAACCATAGCGCGCTTGCAAATAGGGCACTGCCATTAAGTCTGCGGCTGAATCGAATAAAGACACTTCGACCTTGCTACCCACTCCAGTACGTTCGCGTTGGAGTAATGCTTGCTGTATGCCTATGAGTGCGTTCATGCCTGCAGTGATATCGCAGATAGACACGCCAATGCGTCCCCAGGGCCCTGGTGCTCCACTGACAGCGACTAAGCCACTTTCTGCTTGAACTAATAAGTCGTAGGCTTTGAGTTCATGCAGGGGACCGCTTGTGCCATAACCAGAAATGTCGCAAGTAATCAGTCGAGGATGACGTTCGCGCAATTTTGTGGAGCCAAAACCCATGCGTTCAGCCGCACCAGGCGCGAAATTTTGTATGAACACATCCGCAGTCTCTAACAACTTGGCGACTTGTTCTCGCGCAGATTTTTCGCGTAAATCAAGTGCAAGCGATTCTTTGCCACGGTTTATCCATACAAAATAGGAAGACTCACCAAATACAGCCTTGTCATAGCCTCTGGCAAAGTCACCTTCAGGACGCTCGATTTTGATGACACGTGCACCTGCATCCGCCAATCTGCTGGTGCAAAAAGGGGCGGCAACCGCCTGTTCCAGGGCAATGACTAACAATCCATCTAAGGGTTTGCCGATTTTTGTGCTGTTAACCATGGATGACGGGTGTAATTTGGTGGCGGGGTGGGTAAATAAGAAGTGACAAAGGGTGAGGTTTTTTTAACAATCGTATTGTCTTATTTTTAAGTGTAAAAGGGGATGCCATGAAAATGCTGACGAAACTCTTAGGCGCAATGCTACTGGCTTACTGCTGTGTGGGCTATGCCAAGCCTCCTGAGCCTTATCCCAACAAAGCGATCACTTTGGTCGTGCCTTTTGCTGCCGGTGGGCCTACTGATGTTGTGGCGCGCATGCTTGCGATCCCTATGGGGCAGTCTCTGGGGCAAACGGTGTTGGTCGAAAACGTCAATGGCGCTGGGGGAACGATTGGAGCCAGCAAAGTAGCCCGAGCGGCACCTAATGGGTACACCATCTTTTTGCACCATATGGGCATGGCTACTGCTCCGGCGCTCTACAACAAGCTAAGTTATGACCCTTTGACTGATTTTGAATACATTGGCCAAGTGCTTGATGTGCCCATGACTTTGGTGGCGCGTAAAGATTTTCCAGCCAATAACTTACAAGAATTGATTGCCTATATCAAAGCCAATCAAGACAAAGTCTCTTTGGCAGATGCTGGTTTAGGCGCCGTATCCAATTTGTGTGGGTTGTTATTTAAATCGTCGATTGGCGTCAATATCACCACGATCCCTTACAAAGGGACTGGTCCGGCCATGAATGATTTATTGGGAGGGCAGGTAGATATTTTGTGTGACCAAACCACGCAAACTATGCCAATGATCAAAGAAGGACGTCTGAAAGTATTTGGAGTCACAACTCTGAAGCGTTTAGCTGCTTTGCCCAATCTTCCAACGCTTGATGAGCAAGGATTAAAAGGCTTCGAGGTCAAAGTCTGGCATGGCATGTATGCACCCAAAGGCACGCCAGCGCCTGTGTTGAAAAAAATCAATACCGCATTGCGCGTCGCTTTATCTGACGCAGGCATCAAACAACGATTAACTGATTTGAGCTCGGACATCCCTGCCCCCAACAAAATTACTGCTTCGGGTTTGCAAGAGCACTTGAAGCTGGAAATCAACAAGTGGGGACCTGTTATTCGCAAGGCAGGTGTTTCTGCAGACTGAGTTATGGAAAGTTCTGCGATAAACCCACAAACCTTGGCGCATTTACGAACATGGCAGGGACGCACTGAATCTCTACAAGACCAAATAACCGCCGCACCAGTGCGAGCGCTCAGTGCTACTTTAGACCGCAATGATCCAGTCCCTGTAATTGGAACCGAGTTACCGCCGTTATGGCACTGGTTGTATTTTTTGCCACACCCCGCCCAAAGCGAAATAGGCGCAGATGGTCATGCGAAGCGTGGTGGATTTTTGCCTCCAGTGCCATTGCCTAGAAGAATGTGGGCAGGTGGGCGCTTGCAATGGCATGCGCCCTTGAAAGTAGGCGACGTTGTTAAACGTATTTCGACTATTACTTCGGTGACCCACAAAGCCGGGCGAACAGGGGATTTGTTATTTGTGGTGGTGAAGCACGAGATACATAACGCCTTAGGTTTGTGTGTCAGCGAAGAACACGACATCGTGTATCGACCTGTTGCAACAAAGGGTGAAAAGGCTCCACCTCCAATGCATGCGCCACAAAAGGTCCAATGGCAACGTGATGTGGTGCCTGACGCAGTTTTGTTATTCCGTTATTCAGCGCTTACTTTTAATGGACATCGTATTCATTACGACCGCAGTTATGTGACCGAAGAAGAGGGTTATCCAGGACTTATCGTGCACGGACCGCTTATTGCCACCTTCCTGGTGGACTTGGTAAGGCGAAATACCGATCGCAAAATGCAATCATTTGAATTCAAGGCGCTGAGGCCAACTTTTGAATGTGCAGACAGTCGTATTTTGCGTGTCAGTGGTGAGCCGCAACAAGATGGCAAGACAATTGCCCTTTCAGCGCAAGACCACGAGGGTTGGTTGACGATGCAAGCAACTGCTGTCTTAGTTTAATTTTTATCGAATCCATGAAAACCCAAATCCCAAATCCAGACAACCACCAAGAATTACGCGACGCATTACGACAGATGTGCGCGCAGTTTGATTCAAGCTATTGGCAAAAGGTGGATGAAGAGCGTGCATATCCTGAAGCCTTTGTAGAGGCTTTGACTAAGGCAGGTTGGTTGGCGGCATTGATACCCACTGAATTTGGTGGCTCTGGACTTGGCTTGGCTGAGGCCTCTGTGATCATGGAAGAGATTAATTTCTCTGGAGGTAATGCAGGTTCTTGCCACGGCCAGATGTACAACATGGGGACTTTGCTAAGACACGGGTCACAAGCCCAAAAAGAGTTGTACTTGCCGCAGATTGCAGCTGGCACTTGTAGATTGCAATCTATGGCGGTGACAGAGCCCACGACCGGCACCGACACCACACAACTCAAAACCACCGCGGTCAAAAAAGGTGACAGCTATGTCGTCAATGGTCAGAAGGTTTGGATCTCACGCATCCAACATTCAGATTTAATGATTTTGTTAGCCCGCACCACACCATTGGCACAGGTCAAGCGTAAAAGCGAAGGCATGTCGGTTTTTATTGTTGACATCCAGCAAGCCATGGGTGGTGGAATGACAGTCAAGCCAATCCGTAATATGGTGAACCACGAAACCAATGAGGTGTTCTTTGATAACTTAGAGATACCTGCTGAAAACTTAATTGGCGAAGAAGGGCAAGGCTTTCGCTATATTTTGGATGGCCTCAATGCAGAACGCACGCTTATTGCTGCAGAGTGCATAGGAGATGCCTATTGGTTCATTGATCGTGCAAGAAAGTACGCTGCAAGCCGTGAAGTTTTTGGTCGCCCTATTGGCCAAAACCAAGGCGTTCAGTTTCCGATTGCAGACAGTTATATTGAAACTGAAGCAGCAAACCTCATGCGGTTCAAAGCCTGTGCTTTGTTTGATGCGGGGCAGCCCTGCGGCGCGGAGTCCAATATGGCGAAATACCTTGCAGCAAAGGCTTCATGGGAAGCTGCAAATGTCTGCCTTCAAACACACGGTGGTTTTGGTTTTGCCTGCGAATACGACGTCGAAAGAAAATTTCGTGAAACGCGCTTGTACCAAGTCGCGCCGATTTCAACCAATCTGATTTATTCCTATGTGGCTGAGCATGTGCTGGGGCTACCTAGATCTTTTTGATTGTTTGTGCGCATTTTGAAAAATCAAGCGTAAAGTTATGGACATGAACGCCCCCATTGACCTTGCCCACTGGGCCCAAGACACCAATCCTGAAGAAACTGCGGAATGGCGAGAAGCCTTGTTGTCTCTCTTAGTTAGCGAGGGGCCTGAGCGGGTCAATCAAATATTGAATAGCCTGACTACCGTGGCGCGGCAGCACAGGACAGGCTGGCTGCCCGATCTCAACACGCCTTACGCCAACTCCATTTCTGTCGACGACCAACCGGAGTTTCCTGGTGATATTCAAATTGAAGAACGCCTGACCTCCATCATGCGTTGGAATGCATTGGCCATGGTGGTGCGCGCCAACCAAGCCTATGGTGAATTAGGTGGACACATTGCAAGTTATGCCAGCGTGGCAGATTTATTTGAAACAGGGTTTCACCATTTCTTTCAAGCGCGCACGCCAGAGCAGGGCGGTGACTTGGTATTTTTTCAGCCGCATAGTGCTCCGGGTGTTTATGCGCGGGCATTTTTAGAAGGGCGTTTGTCTGAAGACGACTTGTTGCACTACCGCCAAGAAATCAATGCACAAAAAGACGGTGCCCGTGGGCTGTCGAGTTATCCGCATCCTTGGTTGATGCCCGACTTTTGGCAGTTCCCCACGGGGTCTATGGGATTGGGGCCCATCAGTTCGATCTACCACGCTCGATTCATGCGTTATTTGACGCATCGCAATTTATTGCAGTGCGAAGGCCGCAAGGTCTGGGGTGTCTTTGGTGATGGTGAGATGGACGAGCCCGAGAGCATGAGCGCTTTGACTTTGGCGGCGCGCGAACGACTAGACAACTTGGTATGGGTGGTGAATTGCAATTTGCAGCGCTTAGATGGTCCGGTGCGAGGCAATGGACGCATCATCGATGAGCTAGAAAAATTGTTTTCTGGCGCAGGCTGGAAGGTCATCAAATTGGTGTGGGGCAGTGACTGGGACGGATTGTTTGCGCGTGATACCAATAGTGCTTTATTGAAAGCATTTGCCCAAACCGTGGACGGGCAGATGCAGACCTTTGCCGCTAAAAACGGCCGCTACAACCGCGACAACTTCTTTGGGCAAAACGAAGACTTGAAACGCTTGGCCCAAGGCATGACCGATGAGCAAATCGATCGTTTAAAACGCGGTGGCCATGATGTAGTGAAAATTTTTGCCGCCTATGCCGCTGCTCGAGCACATGAAGGCCAACCCGTTGTCATATTGGCGCATACCAAAAAAGGTTTTGGCATGGGTAGTGCTGGTCAGGGCAAGATGACAACGCATAGCCAGAAAAAATTTGATGAACAAGACTTGATCGAATACCGAAATCGTTTCGACCTACCACTGACTGATGAGCAAGCAAAAGGCTTGGCGTTTTACAAGCCTGCACCAGACAGTGCAGAGATGTCTTATCTGTTGAAACATCGGCAAGGCTTGGGTGGCAGCATGCCCAAACGCGAAACGCACTGCGCTACTCTGCCTGTACCCGCGTTAGAAAGTTATGCCCATTTTGCAATCGCTGCGGACGGTAAAGAGATGAGTACCACAATGGCATTTGTGCGCATGTTGGGCAATTTGTTGAAAGACCCTGTGTTGGGTCGGCGCTTGGTTCCTATCGTGGCTGACGAGGCGCGCACTTTTGGGATGGCCAACTTGTTTAAACACGTCGGTATTTACAGTAGCGTGGGCCAGCACTACGCGCCAGAAGATATTGGTTCTGTATTGAGTTACCGCGAAGCACTCGACGGCCAAATTTTGGAAGAGGGCATTAGCGAAGCGGGTGCGCTTGCAAGTTGGACCGCCGCTGCAACGAGCTACAGCGTGCACGGTTTTGCCATGCTCCCTTTTTATATTTACTACTCGATGTTTGGTTTTCAGCGGGTGGGTGACGCCATTTGGGCGGCTGCTGACCAACGTGCTAGGGGCTTTTTGTTGGGGGCAACATCTGGCAGAACAACTTTGGGTGGCGAAGGCTTACAACACCAAGATGGCAGCAGCCATTTGGTGGCGGCAACCATTCCCAATTGCAAAGCCTATGACCCTGCTTTTGCAGGTGAGCTAGCCATCATTTTGGATGCGGGAATGCGCGAGATGGTGGAGCAGCAGGTAGATGTTTTCTACTATGTCACCTTGATGAACGAGAACTATGCGAATGCAGACATCTCACTAGACAATGCCCATGGCGTGCTACGGGGGGCTTACCGTTTTGCAAAATTAACAGCCGAGAATAATCAACAAAAACAACAAGTGACACTGATGGGCTCCGGTGCTATTCTTTTAGAAGTACTCACTGCCGCCAAGCTTTTAGTTGCGCAGGGTATTGACGTCGAAGTGATCAGCGTAACCAGTTGGAGTGAATTAGCCCGAGATGGTCGCGCGTGTGCTGACCAAGACACAAAAACTGTTGCGCACTTAACTGCGTTGTTGTCGCAAAGCCAAGGCCCTGTGTTGGCTGCCTCAGACTACGTGTGCGCAGTAACTGAGAGCGTGAGAGCTTTTATTCCTGAGGGCAGACGTTATAAAACGCTAGGCACCGATGGATTTGGTCGTAGCGATACGCGCGCTGCATTGCGTAACTATTTCGAAGTGGACTCAGCGGCCATTGTGCGTGCTGCTACGTCTATGTTGACGTGATGCAAATGACGCACATGACGCACATGACGCATCACTCGCCAGTAATACCTTTGAGTTGAATCACCCGACCCCATCGTGGATAGTCTTTCGCCACGATAGAAGCAAGTTCTTCAGGGGTCGATGCGCTAGCGTCTAAGCCAGCCTTACCCAAAATTTCTTTGACAGCAGGTTGGGCAATGATGACGCTCAAGTCAGCATGCAATTTAGAAATGGTCGCAGCTGGAGTTTTCGTAGGCACAAAGAAGGCGTACCAGAGGTCTACATCGATTTCTTTGTAGCCAAGTTCTAAAAATGTGGGAACGTCAGACGCTACAGGATGGCGCTTGGTACTACCCACGGCCAAAGCGTTGAGCTTGCCTGACTTCACAAAACCTTGTGCCACATGCACCGGTAAAAAGCCCACCATCAATTCGCCTGCTAACAAATCTTGTGTGTAACCAGCAGTGCCGCGATAAGGCACGTGCAACATAAAGGTTTTGGTTTCGAGTTTGAGTAGCTCCATCGCCATATGGTGTGGCGTGCCCACTCCGGGAGAGCCAAACGTGAAGAATCCTGGTTTGGCTGTAGCTACGCGTACCAAATCTTTGACGGACTTGATGTCAGTTTTAGGGTGTGCCACCAACATCAAGGTGCCGTAGGCCGACATCGATACCGGCGCAAAATCTTTGATGGGATTGAACGGCGTGTTTTTGTAGAGTTGTGACGCAATCAACATGGTGTTGGCGCCCATCAACAAGGTGGTGCCATCGGGGGCAGATTTCGCAACAAAATCTGCGCCAATATTTCCACTTGCGCCTGGCATGTTTTGCACTAACACTGTTTGACCAGTGCGCTCTGCTAATCGCGGTTGAATGGTGCGTGCAATGGTGTCCATGCCCGTACCGGGTGTGAACGGCACGATGATTTTGATGGGTGTGCTACTTGATGGTTGTGCAAAGCATGGAATGCAAAAAGCAAGAGCAGATACAACCGCACATATTGTTTGTTGAAGTAAGTGATGCATTTTTTTCTTAAACAATTTTTACACTCAAATTAGGCAAGCCATCTATGTGCATTTCAATCACATCTCCCCTTATAACGGGTCCAACGTTCTCAGGTGTACCTGAGTAAATAATGTCGCCAGGAAAAAGTTCAAAAGCTTCAGATAACTTTGATATCTGTTCTGCGACAGACCAAATCATTTGTTTGAGATCGGCCTTTTGTTTGGTTTGACCATTGACCTTCAGCCAAATATCGCCTTGGGTGAAGTGCCCCGTTTGCGCAACTTTATGCACTGCGCCAATAGGTGCCGACTTGTCAAAACTCTTACCAATTTCCCAAGGTTTTTTCTCATCGCCTAAGGCGCGTTGCAAGTCGCGGCGCGTCATGTCTAGGCCGAGGCTATAGCCGTACACCAAATCGAGTGCCTTGGTGACTGGGATGTTGCGCCCACCTTTATCGAGCATGGCGACGAGCTCTGCTTCATAGTGGTAGTTTTTGGTTAGCGAAGGATATGGGTGGTCTGCCACGGTGCCTGCTTGGACATATTGAATAGCGTCCGTTGGTTTTTGAAAGAAAAACGGTGGCTCGCGTGTGGGATCTGAACCCATTTCACGTGAATGCGCTGCGTAGTTACGTCCAATGCAATAGATACGACGCACTGGGTACATCTCGTCAGAGCCGACGATAGGAATGTAGGTTGCAGGCACTTTGAAGGGCGATTTGACTTGGTGGTCCGCATATCCAGGTAAGGCACAGCCTGCTATAGCGCCAGTGGTGACTAAGGCAGTGTTTTGGAAAAAATGGCGGCGTTGCATGGTTTAACTCCTAAGGCAATAGAGGCTATTAGCTCAAAAATTCATTGTAGGAAGTGTTGGTCCGAAGACAGCGCTAGTTTTCACCTAGGAGACTCGCATTAGGATTCACCCTTATGCAGTTGCAAGACATTCTCTATTCACAAGGTTTTGGCACACGACGAATTTGCGCGGGACTGGTGCAGCAAGGCTATGTGCAGGTGAACCTTGGGCCCGGGTTGGCGACGTGTGATGACGCCACTTACGACGTGCCCGTGCAAGAAGGTATGCCATTTAGCGTGCAAGGTGTGTTGTGGCCCTATCGCGCCAAAGCCTATGTTTTGTTGCACAAACCAGCGGGATACGAGTGTTCACACAAGCCATCGGCGTGGCCAAGTCTCTACACCTTGTTACCTGCGCCGTTGCGTCAGCGGCCACAAAAGAGCGCGGTGCAAGGGGTACAAGCAGTTGGGCGGTTAGACCAAGACACCACCGGCATGTTGGTGCTTACTGACGACGGTCCTTTGATTCACCGCATGAGTTCGCCACGTCACCATGTACCTAAGGTCTACGAAGTAACCACGGCTGAGTCGATTACCGATAAACAAGTGCAAAGATTGCTGGAAGGCGTGGTGCTAGATGATTCACCAAAACCCGTAAAAGCCGCTGCCTGCATAGCAGTTTCTCAAAACCATATGCGTTTGACTTTGACGGAAGGCAAGTACCACCAAGTCAAGCGTATGTTGATAGCGGTTGGAAATGCGGTGGTGGGCTTGCATCGTTCGCAGATTGGCGCAATGCCTTTGCCGCAAGATTTAGCGCCTGGCCAATGGCGGTGGATTAGACCCGACGAACTTCAGGCCTTGTCTGCCAAAAATCTTGCGATTTAGATCAGCGTCATGTGTGTTCAGAGGCATAGCGCAATACTGGCTCGTTACACTTAGGGCAAGCATTTTTAGGAAATATTTTGTTGCAATCACTTACCAAACTGACTCTTGCTTTTGTTCTCGTTTTTTGTGGATGGCAAGCTGATGCAGCTAACCCTATTTTTGTTCTCAACTCGCAAGACGCTAACGTCAGCGTGATAGATCCACAAACTTGGGAGGTGACACAACGCATTCCAACTGGCAAAGAGCCACACCATTTGTATTTAACGCCTGACGAAAAGTCGGTGATCGTGGCCAATGCAGGTGGTGATTCGTTGACTTTTATCGATCCGAAAACTGCGCAAGTCCAGCGCGTCGTTCGTAAAACCTTAGATCCTTATCAGTTGCGTTTTTCACCTGATATGAAGTGGTTCGTGACAGTTGCCAACCGCTTGAACCACATTGACATTTATCGATGGAATGGCAGCGAGTTGGCTTTAGCCAAGCGTATCCCCTCAGGCAAAACGCCTAGCCATATTTGGATAGACACCAAAAGCACAATCGCCTATGCCACCATGCAAGATAGCAACGAATTGGTAGCGGTCGACTTAGCCACCCAATCCATCAAGTGGCGCTTCAAAACCGGTGAGATGCCGGCCGATGTCTTTGGCACGGCGGATGACAAATACTTGCTGGTTGGTCTCACAGGCTCGGACGGCGTAGAAGTGTTTGATGTTTCTGGCCCACAGCCCAAACTGGTTAAAAAAATTCCTACAGGTGAGGGTGCCCATGCATTTCGGGCCCTGGGCGATGGGCGCCATGTTTTAGTGAGTAACCGCGTGGCCAACACGATTCACAAAATTGACCTGACCACCTTACAGTCTGTCGCCGAGTTCAAAGCGCCTGGTGGGCCTGACTGTATGGAGGTCACTGCTGACGGTAAGTTGTTGCTGGTCTCCTCGCGCTGGATCAAGAAGATGAGTGTGATTGACTTGGTTTCAGGCAAGTTGATCCGCCAAGTCAAGGTGGGTAAATCGCCCCACGGCATTTGGACCTTAGACCATGCCAAGCGTTTTTAAACGCGCACTATTAATTTTTGCACTGACGGGCTTGTGTCTAGACGTTTTTGCGCTTTGCGCAAAGCCTGTGTATTTGACATTTGACACAGGGCATATGGGCGTCGCGCCTTTGATTGCGGATGTGCTGAAACGCCAGCAAGTCAAAGTCACTTTTTTTGCCGCCAATGAACCGACCCAAGAGGGTGATGGCACCTTAGGTGAACACTGGGCCCCTTGGTGGCGCGCCCGCGCCGAGGAAGGACACGCCTTTGCCTCGCATACTTTTGACCATGTCTATTGGCAAGCCGACCATGCAACAGGGGGTTGGAAGATGAAGCCGAGCGCTGGCCCCAACAAAGGCGTCTCCACCATTTGGACATCCAAGCAATATTGCGCTGAAATTCAACGCTCCAATTCCCGTTTGCAAGAGATCACTGGTAAAAAACCTTTGTCTTTGTTTCGTGCGCCAGGAGGAAAGACTTCACCTTCTTTGTTAGCAGCTGTCAAGCAATGCGGCTTTGGCCATGTGGGCTGGGCTGATGCGGGTTTTTTGGGTGATGAGCTTCCCAGCGATAAATTTCCCAACGCGCAATTGTTGCAAAACGCGATTCGCAAAATTCAATCGGGTGACATATTGATGGCGCATCTAGGCATTTGGTCGCGCAAAGATCCCTGGGCACCTGCGGTGCTAGAGCCCTTAATCGAAGGACTGAAATCTAAAGGGCTTTGCTTCGCTACTTTGCAAGAACATCCACAATTCGCGGCATGGACGCACTGATCGATCTTTTTGCCAGCACCCAAGAGGTGTTGTTTGAAACTGTTTTTCAACCCTTGGCTTTTGCTTGGGGCTTGGCCAGTCGTTTAGAAGATGTGTATGCCGCCACAGGATGGTTGTTGATTGGTGTGTTGCAAATCGCAGTGATGTTGGTCGTGATTGGACCCCTGCAGCGCTGGCGACCCGCTGAAGTCATCACGGACACAACGGCTGTCCGAACAGATGTGATCTACACACTGATTCACCGCCTGGGAATTTTTCGATTGGCCTTGTTTTTTAGCATCGATCCGTTGATGGACGAACTGATGGGCCACTTGCGAACTGCAGGGGTTGGTACCTTTCATCTAGAGGACCTCTGGCCGAGCGTGACCGACGGCCCCATCATGGGTTTTGTTTTGTATTTGGTGTTGTTTGACTTCGTCAATTACTGGCTGCACCGCGCGCAGCATCAGTGGAACTGGTGGTGGGCCCTCCATGCAGTCCACCATTCGCAACGCCAAATGACGCAGTGGAGCGACAACCGTAATCACCTGCTCGACGACTTGTTACGAGCCGTGGTTTGGGTGGTGGTAGCGCAGTTGGTCGGCATTGCGCCCAGCCAATTTGTTGCCGTAGTAGCGTTGACGCAGCTGAGTGAGAACTTTCAGCATGCCAACTTGCGTTTGAGTTTTGGGCGTATCGGAGAGCGTCTGTGGGTCAGTCCACGCTTTCACCGTTTGCACCATGCGATTGGCTTAGGCCACGAAAGCCTGAATTCCGAAGGCCAGACAGTGCTCGGTGGCCATAACTTTGGCGTACTTTTGCCTTGCTGGGATATGCTGTTCGCAACCGCCAACTTCGATGCGACTTTTGAGGCTACGGGTATCCGAGATCAGGTGACCGAAGGCCGTGATTACGGCAAAGGTTTTATAAATCAACAAATACTAGGAATTAAAAGGCTCTTATCGGCATTGGGATTGACTAGCCACACCTAACAGGCTGGGTTATGCTTTTCCACATGCGATTGTTTTTCGATTCCCTTTGGCGCGCGCTGGCATATTGCTTCATGCCACGCATCATGGCCTTGGCCTTGTTGCCGCAGGTTATGTTGCTCGTACTGACCCTGAGTTGGGGATATTTTTATTGGCAACCGACCCAAGACTGGGTCAGCGAATTCCTTGCCTCTTGGCAAGTCATGCAAAGCATGATGGACTGGATGCAATCCCATGGCGCTGGTGACTTGCAAGGTGTTCTCGTTCCGTTGGTGGTGATTTTTTCGATCACACCCATTTTGGTGATGCTGTCCTTACTGGCTGTTTCTTTGATGATGGGCCCAGCCTTGGTCAGCTTGGTGGTGCAACGTCGTTTTGCCCATTTGGCGATGAAGCATGGCGGCTCAGTTGTCAACAGCATCGTTTGGACGCTCGTCTCTACTTTCTCAGCCATGTTGGCCATGGTTATTTCCTTGCCCCTATGGGTCGTGCCGCCTTTGATGTTCATCGTGCCACCCATCATTTGGGGGTGGTTGAGTTATCGCGTGATGGTGTTTGATGCTTTGGTGTCGCACGCGAGCCGTGACGAACGCATTGCGATTGGAAGCAAGCACCGTTTGCCCCTGCTTTTAATTGGTGTCCTTACTGGCTTTTTAGGCGCGTTACCCAGCATGGTGTGGGCCTCTGGCGCTTTATTTGCTGCTGCTTTCGTGGTCTTGGTACCTGTAGCGATTTGGATTTATTCCTTGGTGTTTGCTTTCACGGCCCTGTGGTTCACCCACTACAGCTTGGGCGCTTTGGAGATCATTCGTGCAGAGGCAAACCCAGTCGTGGTCGGCGCTTCTGTGCCATTACCTGCGATAGCATTGGCGGATGAACCAAGCAACCCACCCCCAGCGCCCTGAAATTGGCTTGATCATCGTTGGCGATGAAATTCTCTCCGGTAAACGTGCTGACAAGCACCTTTCCAAAACCATCGAACTACTAGCAGCACGGGGCTTGAGCCTCGATTGGGCTGACTACGTTGGCGACTCTCCTGAGCGAATTACCCGCACCTTAAAGCGCGCCTTCGCTGGTAACAGCATTGTGATTTCTTGCGGCGGCATTGGGGCCACGCCCGATGACCACACTAGACAATGCGCGGGCCGTGCTTTGGGTCTTGAGTTGAGTCTGCATTCTGAAGCAGAAGTCTTTATCCGCGAGCGCATGAAAGACATTGCCAAGGAGCAAGGCGTTCCTTACGAACCAGATCATCCAAACAACGTCCACCGTTTGAATATGGGCGTTTTTCCATTGGGGGCAGAGATCATCCCCAACCCCTACAACAAGATTCCTGGATTCACCTGCAGCGGACCCGGTGGCGGTTCTGTGCATTTCGTCCCAGGCTTTCCGGTGATGGCTTGGCCCATGATCGAGTGGGTGCTAGACACCCATTACCAAGACCTGTTTCAAGAAACTGCTTGGGTAGAAAAGTCGATCATCATTTTTGGATCGATGGAGGCCATGCTGACGCCCTTGATGGAGCAGATGGAAAAAGAGTTTGAGGGCATCAAAGTATTTAGCCTGCCGAGCGTAGACCATCCTGAATACGGGCGTCACATCGAACTTGGCGTCAAAGGCGAGCCCAGCTTAGTAGAACGGGCATACCCAGAACTTTTAAAAGGTTTGAAAGCCTTTGACCTCAAATTTGGCCCCGAATTGGTGCGACCCTAAATAATCACTAAATTGGTGCATATATATGATTAATGCACCATAATAATGCATTTGATTAATGCACAGTTTTGGTCGGAAGTTGAGGCTAGTCGCCCAAACGCGGTCAAAGTCAGGGCAGAATAAGCACCAAGAAGTCATCGCTGGCGGGTCGTTTTTTTAGCGACCACTGGCATAAATAATGCTTCGAGTAACTACGTACTTTTAGACAACCAACCTACCCTTGAAGGAGAGCCTAATGGCCAAGACCGTCGCAGACGTGATGAAGATGGTGAAAGACAACGAAGTCAAGTTTGTTGACTTCCGTTTCACCGATACCCGAGGCAAAGAGCAGCACGTGAGCGTGCCTGTGTCTGCGTTCAATGAAGAAAAATTCACAGAAGGCCACGCATTCGACGGTTCTTCTATCGCTGGTTGGAAGGGCATTGAAGCCTCTGACATGTTGTTGATGCCTGATGCGATGTCAGCTTTCATCGATCCCTTCTTTCAAGAATCTACTTTGGTTTTGAGCTGCGACGTGCTCGAACCAGGTGACGGCAAGTCTTATGACCGCGACCCACGTTCTATCGCTAAGCGCGCTGAGGCTTACTTGAAGGCCTCCGGTTTGGGCGATACCGCTTACTTTGGACCAGAGCCAGAATTCTTCATCTTCGACGACGTGCGTTGGGCCAACGACATGTCTGGCGCATTCTTCAAGATCGACGAATACGAAGCGCCTTGGAATTCAGACAAAGTCATGGAAGGCGGCAACAAAGGCCACCGTCCAACCGTGAAAGGCGGCTACTTCCCAGTACCTCCTGTCGACAGCATGCAAGATATGCGCGCCGAGATGTCTTTGATCTTGGAAGAAATGGGCATCCCCGTTGAAGTGTTCCACCACGAAGTGGCGGGCGCTGGTCAAAACGAAATCGGTACCAAGTTCTCTACTTTGGTTGAGCGCGCTGACTGGACCCAAAAACTGAAATACGTCGTTTGGAACGTGGCCCACTCTTTCGGCAAAACAGCCACCTTCATGCCTAAGCCATTGGTCGGTGACAACGGTTCTGGCATGCACGTGCACCAGTCCATCTGGAAAGACGGCAAAAACCTGTTTGCAGGCAAAGGCTATGCTGGTTTGAGCGATACCGCTTTGTATTACATCGGCGGCATCATCAAGCACGCACGTGCTTTGAATGCGATTACTAACCCCACGACCAACAGCTACAAGCGTTTGGTGCCTGGCTTTGAGGCTCCTGTGAAGTTGGCTTACTCCAGCCGTAACCGTTCTGCGTCAATTCGTATTCCTCACGTGGCGTCTGACAAAGGCCGTCGCATTGAGGCGCGCTTCCCAGATCCCATGGCCAATCCTTACCTCTGCTTCTCAGCTTTGCTGATGGCTGGTCTCGACGGTATCGAAAACAAAATTCACCCCGGTGAAGCTGCTACCAAAGACCTCTACCACTTGCCACCCGAGGAAGACGCATTGGTACCTACCGTGTGCCACAGCTTGGACCAAGCCTTGGAGTATTTGGACAAAGACCGTGCGTTCTTGACCAAAGGTGGCGTGTTCACCGACAGCATGATCGATGCTTACATCGAACTCAAAATGCAAGAAGTTACACGTTTCCGTCAAGCCGTGCACCCCGTTGAATACGACATGTATTACTCTCTGTAATCGGTCGCAACGCTGTTGCATAGAAGGGACGGCGCAAGCCGTCCTTTTTTTATAGCTCAACTATTGACATTTCTTACGCCCCGACAATGACCGCACCTTCTTATACACAGGCTTTTGATTTACTAGCCACGTTGGTGGCGGTGGTTCGTTCAGACGGCATTGTGGTGTTTGCTAACGCAGCATTAGAGGACGTGCTTGGCGTATCAAAGCGCAATATCGAAGGCAATAAACTCTCTCAAAATTTTGTGCAACCCCAGGCGTTTGAGAGCGTTTTAAAGGGTGCGCAGCGCAATGCTTTCGTCGTCATGCGGTATGACGCCCACCTGCACCGTCCACTGTTAGATCCTTTGCCTGTTCACGTGATCGTGGCGCCCACCGATAACCCCCAAGAAGTGTTGGTTGAGTTGCTTCCTCTAGAGCAGCAAGCGCGTATTGAGCGTGAAGACCGATTAATTGACCAAGCCCAAGCCAATAAAGAACTCATCCGTAACTTGGCGCATGAAATCAAAAATCCCCTCGGAGGTATTCGTGGCGCCGCCCAATTGTTACAAATGGAAGTGGCGGGACGCGACTTGGTGGAATACACCCAAGTGATCGTGCATGAGGCTGACCGATTACAACTCCTTGTCGACCGTTTGTTAGCCCCGCACCGTCGCCCGCACGTGGCGGGGGATGTGAATATCCACGAAGTATGTGAGCGAGTGCGCTCTTTGGTGCTGGCTGAGTTTCCGCGCGGTCTGAAAGTGGTGCGCGACTACGACATCTCTATCCCAGATATTCGGGGGGATCGTGAGCAGTTGATTCAAGCGGTACTCAATATCGTGCATAACGCAGCCCACGCCTTGTCTGAACGTATCGCGCAAGGGGATGCGCAAATTGTCCTCAAAACCCGCATCAACCGACAAGTAACTTTTGGCAAAAACCGCTATAGGTTGGCACTGGAATTGCATGTCATAGACAACGGGCCGGGTGTCCCAGAAGAAATCAAGGATCGCTTATTTTTTCCTCTGGTATCAGGCCGAGACGGTGGATCGGGGTTGGGGCTCAATTTAGCCCAAACCTTTGTCCAGCAACACCATGGGCTGATTGAGTGTGACAGCGAGCCAGGACGGACAGATTTCAGAATCGTGATCCCCTTGACTTGATAAAAAAGAAAGTAGCGCTGAGATGAAACCGATTTGGATAGTTGATGACGACCAGTCAATCCGCTTTGTGCTGGAGAAGGCCTTGTTGCGCGAAAACTTGCCGACTCGCAGTTTCACATCACCGCGTGAAGTGCTGCAAGCTTTAGACAGTGCGAACGAAGACGATCAACCACAAATTTTGGTCAGCGATATCCGCATGCCGGGCGGTTCAGGCTTGGAGTTGTTAACTAAAGTCAAAGAGCGCATGCCCATGTTGCCCGTCATCATCATGACGGCGTATTCTGATTTAGATAGCGCGGTATCCGCTTTCCAAGGGGGTGCGTTTGAATACCTGCCCAAACCTTTTGATTTACCCAAAGCAGTAGAGTTGATTCGCCGTGCTGTGGATGAAAGCCAACGCGAACAAGCCCAAAGCGATTTACAAGATGAAACACCAGAAATGCTTGGTCAAGCACCCGCGATGCAAGATGTGTTTCGCGCGATTGGACGTTTGAGCCAAAGCCATGTCACCGTGATGATCACTGGCGAGAGTGGTTCTGGCAAAGAACTCGTAGCGCGTGCTTTGCACAAACACTCTCCTCGCGGTGACACCGGAACCAAAGGGCCTTTTGTCGCCATCAATACAGCGGCTATTCCCAAAGATTTGCTAGAGAGTGAATTGTTTGGGCACGAACGTGGTGCATTCACAGGCGCGCAAGCCACCAGAAGAGGGCGTTTTGAACAAGCCGAGGGAGGGACACTATTTCTAGACGAAAT
>Ga0304729_1000554_pt1 | contig 27368 bp, 42 predicted proteins | sample C_131016_MF_Meta_FD_190475 | JGI IMG/M metagenome (GOLD analysis project Ga0304729, IMG submission 190475) | Freshwater microbial communities from Lake Croche, Canada to study carbon cycling - C_131016_MF_MetaG (v2) (version 2) | ecosystem: Environmental > Aquatic > Freshwater > Lake | place... | reverse complement strand
TTTTTTACCTTTTAATTTTTGTTCTAATACAATAAGTTCATCTTGATTATCATCATTAGCTAAAAACTTAACTAATTCTTCCTCATCAATTGCAACTTCTAACTCACCCATGTAAATTTTTCCATTTGCTTTCATTCGATAAATGGAGTGAGATAATGCTTGTTTTACCAAGTCTTTAATATGAAGTAAGTTTTCCTTCATATCTGCAAAACGACTAAATACCTCTACTGGATTTAATCCTTGGTATTTACCATCTTTTAATTCAGTTTGTTTCAACAAGTTATCAACAAGATTGTAAACAACTTCTTCTTTAGTATCATCAACTACAGGTAAACCTAATAAACGAGCAACTTTTTTCTTCTTATCAGGAGACATTGCATCAAACTTGATAATAGCTTTGTTGATTAATTGTTTCTTTTTGTAAACAACTGCATTCTCGATTTCATCATCTACAACATAAAATTGTGTATCTGCAGGAAATTCACCGCGTTCCCAAGCTTGATATGAACTTGCAATTGTTGGATGAACTCGTAACCAAGAAAAAGAAATTTCTTGCATTGTGTTAGTGAAATCAAAATAATTATCACCATCTAATAATTTAACTGGTTGCACATGCATTTCATCAGTTGTAGAAGTTGATAATCCGTAATTCCAAAACTTAGAACGAGGACCAAGATCTACGTCACCTAATTGTAATTCTAATTTAGCACGTAAATTTGTTACACGTTCAATTTCTAATTCACGTTCTGTCGGATCTTGAATTCTACGAATGTAAGTAGCATTAGGATCTAACCCTGTGCGATAATGTCCATCCATTTCCTTGTAAGGATATTTAAAGACTCCTGTTCCAGGAATACGTGTCAAACCTTTTTGTGCAAGTCCAGCTTGCATTGTTTGCAATTGCGAATTGTTGTAATCTTTCTTAATAGTAGAAATTTTTCCTATTTTACCCATAGTATGTAGTTATTTTAATTGGTTTTTAGCAGAGTGCTATCCATCGAAGGAGCAGCGACAATAGTCCAAGCACTCTATATTCAAGAACACTCTCCCTCATAGGAGGGAGGAGAGAGGGAGAGGTTCTTGTGCTTTCGATTGAAAGCTAGGGCTGTTGCCCCATGTATTAAAATTGTGGGATTTCTTCGATTAAGACTGTGCGAGACAAGTCTTCAATAAATACATCACAACGATCTTTCATCCAAATTTCGTATCCTGGGAATTTGTTAGCACTTGACATACCTTGAGATTTTGCAAATCCTAAGTGATGACGAGTACCATCGATGTAACCCCAAGTCATAGAAGGAGCACCCTTCATACGTACTTCACGAATGTTATTAATCATAGAACCATCAGACATTGGAGAAACGTCAAACACCATAAATACTGGAGTCGATTTCTTGTTTTGTCCAAATTCTAAGTTAGATTGAGGAAGGTCTAATTCTTTTAAGTGAATTAACTCAACACGACCAGTCTCACGAGTAACCATTGCGTCGAATGCAAAGTTGTAAGTGATGTGTTGTCCTTCTCCTTGCATATAACGATTACCTGAATCAGCCATGAAAGTAAGACCAGAATTCAATGCATCGTTTTTCAAAGCTTGTTGGAACACGTCAAACCCAGCTTCGTTAGTGTACATTTTAACTCTACGATCTTTAACATCCACACGACGATAGAATAAATCACCAAATACCGAACGAATCAAGTTAGCAGTGAATTCTCCACGGTTGTATTGTACTAAGTTACCGTTGTTACGCATTCTGTGATAAACACCAGCAGATGTACGCTTTAAATTTTGTTGAGAACCATTAGTCTTAACTGTACCTGGCTTAGACCAGATCATACGCTTAACCTTTAATTCTAACATAGACTTACGCATCCAGAATTCAATAAATGGTTCCCACTTAACATCATTACGAGTTAAAGGTAATTGATTACGTCTTTGTGGAGCATATACTAAAATATCTAATGCTTTACCAGAAGCATCAACCATCATCTTATCATCAGCCCATTCAGTAATTTTGTGCTCATAACCATATGCAGAACCTAATGATTCGAACATTGTGATTTGCTCACCTAAACGAGGCAATCCTAATAAGTCTTGATCAAACTCACCAATAACTGCATCAATTAATTCTAATTCAATACCAATTTGTAAGAATGTAGAAGAAACGAAATCAACTGTTGGATTATCAGAAATCAAAGTGAAAGTGTACAAGTAACCTGCGTTGTAAGGAACTGGATCTTTGATAACAAAGAAACGAGGACCATACTGACGAGTACCTACTGATACTACAGCATTCTTAGAGAATTCATTAGTATCAAGAATTGCAGAGAATTCTTGACCATCAATACCTGGTTTCTCAAAAGCTAGAGTAGTAGCAGGGAAGTCAATGAATTTAGGAAATTTGTAAGGGACTGCGATTTGCCACTTCCAAGCATCACTATTGTTGTCAATGTAATAAGGAGTTGACTTGTTGATCATGTCCAAGAAGTCATTACTGTACAATGAACTCTGAGTGTACAAACTGATAATTTTCTTATCATAGTCTGCAGGCTCAGTTGAGTGAAAGCTTTCCAAGTGGTTAGAGTCTGTTAACTTACCAACTGCACGTTTGTCCATAGACGCAACGCGAGCGTAAGTAAAGCCAGTTAAACCTGGAATTGTTTGAATTGCCATTTGTTTGTTTTGTTTAAATTAAAAAAATATTACGTGTTATGAAAACCAAGATGTTGGTGTTGATGATTTAGATTTCCCTGTACCTTTAGAAGCTTGACGAGCAACCTCTCCAAACAACTCATTTGACTTCTTAGAGATTCCTGATTTTTGAATTGTTGATAATGTAGGATCCTTTTCTAGGATTTTCAAAAGTAGTGCCACTTTCACCTTCATCTCATGATTCTCAGGACGCTTTAAGTCGAGAATGGTTCTATCAAAATCTGTTAATGTTTCTCCAGATCCTGTTTTCCATTTCTCAGCCAAAAGGAAATCTTGTAGTTCACCAGCTAATTTTGGGTTAAGAGGAATGCCATCAAACTCTTTAGTTTTTAGCTTCTCTTGTAAAACTGTTGTTACATTTTGTTGATACTGTTGTTTATAAGCAGCTTGACGTTGTAACTCTACAGTTCTGTCTTGTTCTAATTTTTGTAGCTTTGCAGCTTCTTTCTTGATTAGAACTTTATGATGTTTAGCAGCTACGCTTTCTAAATCACCATAGTTTTGAAGTCTTTCAACTTCTGTTGTTATATCTTCAGGATCAAAACCTTGATCGCTTAAAGCTTGTTTAAGGATTGCTATTTGATTTGTTTCTTGAGATAAGTCCATCTCAGAGAAATTTTGAATAGCATCATATGTACCGAAATATTCTTTAGGATCTACACCCTTAACAAAGATAGCATCAAATGCACTTTGATAGTCTTCTCCAAATTGTCCAATGAAGTTTTGTACCACTTCAATTGCACCTTTCTTTTTCTCAACTTCAAAACGTTCTAAGAACTCTTCTGCAGAATTAACAGAAGCATCTTCTTCTCCATCTTCTTTTGTAAAAACACCAAGTTTAAAAAGATCTCGTGATAGAGCAGTGAACTGATTACTTGCTGCATCATCATCATCTTCTTCTTCTTCTGGAGCATCTTCAGCTTTTTTAGCTTTAGGAGTTACAGCAGGAACATCATCTTCTTCTTCCTCATCATCATCATTTCCTAATAAGAAATCTTGAATTGATTTAGAAGCATCTTCTTCTTTTTTACCATCAGCAACATCTTCTGTTTTAGTAGAAGCTGCTTTTTTAGTGGGATCAACTGCTGCAGGTGTTACATCAATCTTTTGTACATCATCAGGATCAGCAGTAGAAGTATCAGGACTCATTAAGTCATTTAATAGTTCTGCGTTTCCCATTCCCATTTCCATGGTGTTCTCAATGCTAAAATTTCCAAATGATAGGTTTTCTAAATTATCGGCCATACGTAGTTTAATTTTTAATTGGTTTTTCGATATAAAAGTATATTACATTAATTTAATAACAAAGAGTAAATCTGCTATAGAGCTGAATATTCTGCATAATATAGCATTAATGAAATTTGCTCTAATCTAATTGATTAGAATTACTTACTTTTCTTTACTCTACCCTTTGCATTTTCTTTAGCAATAGCTAAATCATTAGCTTGATTTTTAAGAGCAATTTGATTCTTCTCACGTTCTACAGCTAGTTTTTCAGCAGCTAATTTAGCCTTAGATTGAATATCCATCATCTTAGCTTGGTAATTAGCTTGTGCTTTAGATTGCTCATTTACTAATTTATCTATTTCTAATACATCAGCTGTACCCGAAGCATCTACATCAGATAAAGGGCCTGCTTTAGATTCAGCAGCAATCATTGCAATTTCAATCTTATTAATTCTATCTAACTCATTTTGATAATCATCATGAGCAATTTTCTCAGCTTGCATCTGTTGAGCTTGTTGTAATTGAGCTTGAGAAATTTGTTGTTGTTGCTCTAGTTGCTGCTGTTGTTGTTGCATCTTCTGATCTTCAAGTTGTTCTTGACGCTCTTTAAGAGTCTTAAACACCTTCTTCATATCACGAATAGAGTTTGTACTGTATAGTTCAATAATATCATGTAATGAACCACCATTTTGTAAAACAGCTTGAGACAATCCTCTAATCTCATTAAACATTTGTTTGTCTTCTGGACGATTGGTTAAGAACACTTTAAGATCTCTAAACTTAAGATCTGTTCCGTTCACTTGTACAAATGCTGATTCTCCTTCAGATGTAATGTATGAAATAGTAGATTGTGGTTTAGCACTTTCTACATACAATGAAGCATCAATGATTGCTTGATACAACTGACCTAATACATACTCGTGTGCTACAAATAATGGCTCTGTTTGCGAGTAAGATTGTGTGATGGCAGTGTTAGTACCTGTAGCAGTTTCAGAAGCTGAAACAGATCCCATACGCTGTCTAGACATACCAATAAGTTCCCAACATTCATTCTTTAACTGCATAGCTAAATTGTAACGAGATTGGATTTCTTGTGTACGTGTAAGATCAATGTCACGGAATTGATTAAATGAGCTTGGAGATTTTAAGTTCTCTGGACTATCATCAATAAACATAACACCTCTGTTACGTGCTTCCATCTCCCAGATGTCAAGTGCATCTTGTGCATCTGCATCTTTAGGAATAGGAATATGTCTAATAGATGTTAAATAAACCTTACCAACTTCTTTCTCTAATAATTTGTATAATTGATTCATACAAACATTATATAAAACCTGGAATGGTTTCATTAAGTCTACTAAAGATTTAGCTTCTGTATTCTTAACCTCATGCACTACACCAATGATTGGACAATAGTTTAATAACTTGAATGGTTTAATGTGATAAATATCTGGTCCAATCTTTATACCCTGATACCATTGGTTAATCCATCCCCACTCTAATGATTGTTCTGTAGGAATTGTACCTTTCTTATAATTCTCATCAACTAGCATTGACTGCTCATTACCCATTTCATCTGTGTAGATGAGTTTACCAATTTTCTTTTTAGAAATCCAATAACATCTTACAACAACATATTTATATCCGAATGAAGAAACATTGTTTGTTAGTCCTAAAAAGTCTTTCAAACCATCATTATTTTCTTTCATTTCTGATTCAATAATCATACGTGTTTGTAACACAGCAGGATCATATGTATCATATTGTACAGAGTCTGTACCTGGAACTGCATCTGGATTACCTAAGTTAGATTCACGAACATTAATTAAACCATAGTCTTGTAATGATGATCTTAGGTGATCAATTTCTTCTTTTGTAATATCTGGAATAGCTTCAATAATTTCAGACAATTCCATAACTTGTACAGTGCCTGCAGCATATGCACCTTGTGCACGTCCTGATGGATCTGAAATATATTTACGATCTGGTGTAGATAAAAACCAAGTGTTCTTAGGATTGGCCACTTCTATATTATATCCCACCTTAGAGTTATCCTCATATATATGATAATACTCACGAGCAGAAATTAACATATCACGAAATGCATCTTCCGATTTTTCTTTAAGAACAAAGTCTGCTTTCTGACATGTAAGTACATGGTTAGCCCATTTCTCTGCTACAGATGTATAAGAGTCAAGTTCATCTTGAACTTCTTGCATTGTCATTTGTTGCAATTGCTCTTCCTCAATTTCTTCTCCTGCAATTGCTGCTTTTTCTAAAATCTTTTGTTTAGCTTGGTTCATTACAAACTCTTGTAAAATACCAGTTTTAAACTCTAATTCTTCTGACTTAGAATCCTCATCAAATGCTTTAACACGGAAAGCATCAGGACGTTTAGAGATCTCGCCTACAAGCTCGTTTATTGGAGTTGTAATAATAGAATAATGTTTTACATATGCTGGTAGAGCTAAGTCTGATGTAAGCATATCTGTAAAACTTTTTACTTCAGGTTCTTGATAAAAATCTTCTGGACGTAAAATGCCTTTTATTAAATCGTAATTTTTAACAAATGTATCACGATTTTTAATATACTCCGAATAGGCTTTATTCGCAAAATAGTCCATTGTGTTTTTAATCCAACTCTCATCTTGCTTTTCCTTTTCAGTTTTGAATTGATCAGGGAAGATGTTTAGATATGCATATCTAATTGTTGCATCTTTTGTATATCTAATAATTGCCATTATGTAAACAGTTTATGTTTTTTTGTTTCTGAAAATAGACCGTTGCTACTTCCAAATAATTTATTATTTTTCTTCTTAGCGTACATAGCTTGTATTCTAACATCACCACCTGCACCAATTCTGCCCATTATAGGATCAAGTTTCATGGCCATAGCCACTGCAAGTTCTGCTGCAATGATTCTATCAAAGTTACCTTCTTCATTATACTGAATCATTTCTTCTAATAATACAGGATCAAAAATCTTTACCATACCCTTCACTTCAGATTTAATCTCTCCCTCTTCATTTTTTTCTGAGATGATAACTTCTTCTGTATATTTCTTAAGACATCCATGTAAAAAATCTCTAATCTTTTCAGAAGATCTATGTATTCCGTATTCACGTCTCACTGTTGTATTAGGTACAACTTCTTTTAACCACTCTGGTTGTTTTTCTAAATAATGAGCATCATTTTTAGAAATCATATAATCAATAAAAGACATCTCATCATTCTCGACAAGAGCTCTTGCATTATAGTATTTAATGAGGAGACGAGCTTGCTCATCCCATGTTTCCTTTTTATCTGGACGTGCACAATAGGATGCAACAAACATATCTTGATACTTTTCATTTGTAATTGAGTGCATACGTTTATATATGTATACAGATCCTAATGATGTTGAATAAGCAGCTTTACCTTGACGGTATGGATCGACTCCTGCTACATATAGTCCATAAGGTGGTGCTTCTATAGGAAATTCATATATCACTACAGGAGCATCCTTCATGTCTGAGTTTTTAAGAGGGAAGTTGGAGATGGGTAGCTTGTCTGTGAATTCATGCTTAACGCCTTCTCCATCATCATATAGCACGACTGGTGTACCTGTTCGCTCTTGAGATAAGAGTCTAGCCTTTTGTCGTTTTGCTCCCTCTATATCAAAGATGTTGCTGTCCTCATTTAAGAATATATCATCCACCTCTTGTGGATAGTACATCTTCTCTTTTAAATAAGCAATTCTATCTCCTGCCTTCTTGAGTCTTTCTAAATTTTCGTTGGTTATTTTTGTAGCTAGTTCTTCATCAGAGACTAACATTTTTACATTATGTAAATCATCATCTTTAGGTAGGTCTAAATACACTCCTAATGTAGAGTCATACTTAGCTTCCATTCTAAACTTATGTGAAATGAACAACCCATGTATACGAGATTCATCTTTGGCATTATTGTATTCTAAGAAATTGTAGTTACCTACATCAAACATCAAGGACTTAGCGTCCATGAATTTCTTCATATCCCCACCTGTTCCCGTAAGAATTGGTGCACAACCCCAGCCAAAGGGTGTTGTGAAACCTGGAACAGCCGCTTGAAAACCTCGTAGGAAACTTCCTTTACCAATCTCATCTATAATTAATCTTCTAGGCTTTGTACCTGCAATAGCCTCTTCGTTATTACCTTCGTCAAGGTTACGTATTAATATTTGTGAAAAGGGGATACGTTGTCCTCCTCTTGTTTTTACACCTAACGTTACTTGATTCTTCCAATTATCCTCAACCCTTTGCCACTGCCACGCAGCAGGAAGATGATTAAGTCCTTTGTCAATCTTGTCTGTAATTAGCTTTATATCAGCTGCATTTAGTCCAGCTATAATGTTCTGTGAGTTCTCATCAAATGTTGCTCCATGTGACACATATGATGCCTCAATCACACTCTTAGCAAAACGTCTGATTCCTAAAATAACTAAACCTTTACGTTCTTTTTGAGCTCTATCAATTTCTGTTGATACCACCCACTCATTATCTCTTAGGGAAGGGTTAGCATATTTCTGTGCTATTCTACCATATTCATCTATAACATCCACCTCTGTATGCCATGCATTTAGATGCCAATAGAGAAAAGGATTAATGTACACATCTCCCATCATTGCACCATTCTTACACAGCTCCTCATGAAATGCAAAGAAAGAATCATACTCCTCAGATTCTTTATCTGGAAGACGCTTCTGGTTCATTAACCAATCCTTATAATCTATTTTAAGAAGTTCCACTACGTTCTTTTAAAAACTTATCAGCTTTAGATCCCAATGCTGATCCTCCTCTTACTTCAACCTTAGCTTCTTCTTTCTCTCTAAGCTTATCTACCACCTCTAATAGAGCTAAATAGTTCTTCATAGTCTCTTGTATAAACTTACCTTGTGCTTCTATAGATGCAATCACCATAGGAAGAAGTCCACCTTTTCCTGTGGGCTTCCATTCAATCCTATCTTTGAGCTCATGCATGGGATGAGCATCCACATATTGTCTCCAAGATTTTAATTGTTCCTCAGCCCATTCAAGCTCAGTGTTAATATATGTAGTTTTCTTTAATGCCATTGTATATTAGTCGTTATCCTCGTCATCATCTAGAATTGTATCTAGATTCATTCCTTCTCTTATAATCTTATCTATTTCTGAACCATCTAAATGAGGAACATCTTGCATTAATTCTGCCTTATATTTTGACAGAGCATAAACCATTTCCCTATCTGTCATTCCCCATATGTCTTTGTATTCATATAGAGCTGTTGATAAATGTCTTCCTAAATTATATGTAGGAAACGCTTTTTGTAAATCATCTAAAATCTTTAAAGCTTGTTGATAGGGGGTTAAGTTCATAAGGGGGATTTAAATTAAATCATTGATGTCATCCTCAGAGAATTTTGAATCCTCCTCGTTGAAATCAATGTCTTCAATGCTGTCCTGAATCAATTCAAAATCATCAGACTCTTGCATTTCTTTACACATATATTCTTTTGTAAAAATGACAGAAAGTTTTCCTTCTTCGTCATCTGTGTTGACTAAGTCAACGTAGTCTATTCCTTTATTATATAAGTCTACAAAGACATCTATAATTTCATCTAAAGAAATCTTTTTTATTAACACCTTCTTAGCCATTGTTTACGTCTTTTTTTAATTGATCTTCTTCTTCTGGATTTGACATTACAGCTTCCCATTTATCTTTTGGACATGAGCATGATAAACATGCTGTCTTTGCTTCTAAATTACAACCACAATCTGTACAGTGATTATCTGGTCTTAATGGTGTTTTATGAAACTTAGAATGAAAAGGGCATACACTACATATTGCTAAACGTTCTTGTGATACATCATGTATCAATGTTTTCATTTTTGCAGGAGGAACTAACTTATTGCGCCATCCCTCGTACACTTGGCTAAAGTTAATCATTGATTGGTTTTATTTTTGGTTTTAATATTCTTATTTGTATTGTCAATATATCTATAGCATCCTGTATCTTTTTTACATCTACAGTTGTATTTAGTTCTAATTGCTTTTGAGCTTTTTCCAACTTAGCTTCTAATGCTGCTAATTTCTTTATGGCTTTCTTATTATTAAATATAATACGTCCAAATCCAGAAAATTCTAAAGAATGATTTGTGTCCATTGCTTCATTAGCCGATTGAAACTGATGATTAACTACAGTTTCTACAATCTTCTCTGACACAGCTAGCTTTATAGATAATGCCCTAACAAGGTATTCCTTATGGGACATACTCTTTGGCTTATTATACTCCATGCTCTAACTTTATCTCTAATGTAATGTTCTCTGAGAATGGTAAAATAATAACAGGATTAACTTTAATCTTTGTTCCATCCTTAACTAATACACCAACCTTCTTAAGTTTTGATATAATGTTATTGATTGTAGGAGATGTACTATTGTATTTGTTACAAAACTCTTCTCTTATACTACTATAAGAAATATTTCCATGTATAGCTGTAAATGCTACTAATTGTATTTCTCTTGTTGTAAGGTTTAGATTATTAACTGTAGATAATAAACTATAATACTTTTCAGCTATAGCATAATTATCATCTACACTTCTTTTTAACTTTTGTATAATTACCTTTTTCTTAATCTCTTCCATATGTAGTTGGCATTCTATAGAATTATAGACGCTATATTAAGAATTATATTTGGTAAATACAAACGAAAGAGAAAATATTATTAGAGAAATCTCTATAGTGTACATATCATACCATCTGATTTCTTTCACTCTAAACGATGCACCTATTCCAAAATCTGTCAACGTATTCACTTTAAAATATATCATAATAGAAAGTGTGTTTTATTTAATAGCCCCCCTTTATCCCCCCAAAGGTAGCAGAACTTTTTGAATATGCAAAATTTTGCTAGAATTTAGAATTTGAAATTTTTTTTATATCCCCCACCCCCATCATGTTCATGAGAGAGTTGTCCATTCCTGATTGCAACCCCTTGGAGAATTTGACGAGTTGGGGTATCCTCCCCACCGTTGACAAGTCGCGTTCGCTCCTTGTGCAACTTTCACTTTAAATTAAAATTATTATGGGCGCTAAGTCTGAAAATGCAGAGAAAACTGCACAAACAGCAGAGACAACTGCAGAAACAAATGTTATTACTGTTGAGGCTACAGAAATACCTCAAATCGAACAGCAAGCTCAGCCTGTTGTTCAGTTACCTAACGGTGGTGTATTAATGGGCGATGATCTTTATCTTATCTCTGCACCTAATGTACGTCAGTATCCTCCTACAAAGAAAGGGTCTACTGATAAACACACATTCGCAGGTCAAGATTATTATTTATTTCCAATTAAGGGTAAAGTTTTCACTACACGTGATAAGAACTTTGCAAGTGCACACAAGACAGGCGATTTGTACAGTGTTACAATTGGCGAACGTGTTGTTGGTAGTGCAGTGTATTTAGAGATGACAGGTTACATCACTAAGACACAAAAGCTTGCGCAAATGGAGTTTGATAAGCAAATAGAAATAAATAATTTTGCTATCAAACGTTTACAATCTTTTGATCCAAAGAATTCATCAGTAGATGCAGACTTAATGGGTTCATTATTAGCAGGAGCATCAGCTCGCTAATACATTAATAGGAGGGCCTTCGGGCTCTCTTATTTCTTTTAGGACATCAAATGCTTTGCATTTGTACCTTTCGGATGTGTTTGCTTGTTATTGCTTACGCATATAAGATCATTGGAGTAGGTTGGGTATGGCATATAGTCATGAAAAATAATAAAAGCTAAAGATTATTAAAACTAATGATATCTTGCACTTTTATACTAGGGGAAAAGTAACTTTTGTGATAATATATCATTAGTTTTATTGATTAAGTGAGTGTTAAATGGTGGTAGTGTAACCCCTTAGTATTAAATAGTAGTAGATTAACGATGCTTATATTCTACAATGATAGAATTATATAGCATTAAAGATAGTATTCTCTAATTGGAGAGAATAGTCTCTGGTATATAGATGAAGAAGTTGCAAGTTAGTTGTTGACATATATGATAGTAGAGAATATATATTCTTTATGACTCTGAAGTAGACTAACAATATACCAATAAACAATAGATGTCGAGTTAGGATGAAGATAGTCTTTATCACTATACGTAGGGTGCGCACCTGGAAGTAACGTCATCAGATACTATTGTTTATTATTTTTTTTTTTCAACCCTTTTAAATAAATAAAGAAATGAATCCAAAAAATAGAATTACAATTGAAGAAGTTGAGAATCACCTTACTGAATGGTTTGGTTCTAATTGGGATAATCAATCAGGTACTCAAATTTATGCAATGGTTATAGACCTACTTGCGAAAGTTGATACTGAAATAACTTCAGAAGAAGATGAAGAAGAAGAAGTAAATTTCGGACGAAGATTTGACGAAGTTGAAGATTTTGAGGGAGAATAATGTTTCTCCCTTTTATTTAATGCATCATAACTATCTTCCCAAGGGATAGCAATTGTAATTGACAGATACTAGCAAGATACATCGTATTAAATTCCTCTAGGTAAAACTAGATTAGGTGATATACGCTCTGTAATAAGTCTTGTATTACAATTGAATGCAGAGGGAATAATATTATACTTAGTTGACAGAACTAGCTTATGAAAACTGTATATCTTTTATGGTGGAAGGATAAAACCATTTATTTATAACATTTTATTTTTAACCTTTTAAATAATAACAAAAATGAAAACATTTAATGATTTAGAATTTAAAGACCTTGTTGCACCTGATGGTGGAATAGGAAAAAGAGCACGTATGATGTTTGATAATGGATATGGTGTATCTGTTGTACAAACAAACATGACATATGGTGGTAAAGAAGGATTGTATGAATTAGCAGTGTTAGATGATCCTAAAGGTGGTCCAGTATCGTACACTTCTGTTACTATGGATGTATTAGGTTGGCTTACAGAAGACGATGTAACAACACATATGTCTGAAATACAAGGCTTACCATTATTAACAGCTGAAACTGATAAATCAACCTTTTAAATAATACATGTATGTTAATTACAATGACTAGTATAATATCAAAAACTGCATCCACTAGGGATGTTGATATTACAATAGAACAACTATTTAGAATAAAGCATGAAAAAGAGCTTATTCAGAATGTTGTTCCACATCTATCTATAGAAGATAGAGAGTTTTTAATATCTGGTATAACACCAGAAGAATGGAAAGAATTGTTTCACACTATAGAAGACTAAATGAAAAAGAAACTCATTGAAGTGTTATATATCATCATATACATATTGATTGTTATGATGTTTAGTGTTCTTATTATTTCAACCCTTTAAACTTTTTTAAATTATTATGAAAGCAATTGTTATCATTCGTTGGTTCATCATTATATATATGGTGGCATTTTTGTGTTTTGATTTGTACATCATCACTAATTCAGATGTTGTTACAAAGTATGGCTGGGATAATCTACAATTAACATTATTGTGGTTATTTGCTTTTATGGCTGCATCTGTGTTGTATATTACAATTAGTTCAAGACCAAGGAGACAATAATGTCTCTTTGGTTTAAATTAGTAAACAGATTTTTTATTCACATATTTTAAATAAACAAAAAATGAGAGCACTTTTAAAAAAAAAAGAAGAAAAAAAAGAAATAGTTAGGTATTGTACAATTGTATTGCCTGAACAAGTAGAAGAAGCACGAAAATCAGGTGATTCTAGAGCAAAGATTCTTGTAGAAACCCACATAAATACACGTGGTATAAAAGAACAACCGTTCTACAAAAAATTAGATACAATTGAAGTGGAGTATTCAGAACTAAAGTTCTAATTGTATAAGAAATTCACCATTACCCAAAACACAAAGTCTCGGTGTGAGTAGGGAGAGAGCAAATCATAGTTATACAAGTTGGTGTGAGTATAACTATATGGTCAGGTGGCGGAATTGGTAGACGCAGGAGTTCTGAAAGCTCCACGTAAGATGTAGCGAGAGCTTTGATCATCTCATGCAGGTTCGAATCCTGTCCTGACAACTAAATTATTTTTTAACTTAAATTACACACACATGTCAAATTGCGTATCATTGTATTCTTCTCTATTACATAGAAAAGGATATGCAAAGAAGTCAGCTTGGTTAGAATTTATATTCAATGACCAATGTACACACATTGAAATTATTGTTCAAGGAGTTACTTACAGTTTTTCAGATGTTAGTCATCTACATACAGACGAAAGTCTTATGCATGATGAAATATTTGATGACAACTGTCTATTAGTTCCTACAAACATATAAGATTTATGTGTGTAGTCCTGAGCATGACACAAAACTGCTCAATCATTTATTTTTACATTTAATATAGCATTCTTATAAATATGAAATATTTAGATAGATTTATGGACATTTACATTTGGTTAGCTATGGCTATTCTTATGTTATTTGCGTGCGTACAGCACATTGTTGCTGGTAATACATACACAGGGTTTTGTATGTTGTTTATAGGAATAGTATTCTTATATATGTTTAAAAAGAATAGGTTTAATTGATTTTCATAGAAGGGTTAATGTAAAATAAAGGGCTGATGTTATACGTCAGTCCTTTTTTGTTTTCCCTTCTAATAACAAACATTTTATGGAACAATTAAAATCTGGTGTTAAGATTAAATTTATAGTGGGTGATGATTTCTATGTATATGAAGTTAGTTCTAGTTATTTAGACTTAAGAAAAAGTTCAGCAGGATATACTAATGCTGCTATATTCAACGCTCTTGGTATTAGTGAAGATGAAAAATACGAATTAGCTACAAAATATTATGGCTATTCTATATCACAAGGTGTTTGGCCTTCATATCAAGATTATGATGCAGCTACAGAATTAGTTAAGCATTTATATGATTTATGTAATATTCACAATACTAAATAAATAAAAATGGAAGATTTCATTATTCAAGTTTCATGCTTTTTATTAGGAATACTAATAGGTATGAAAATTCACAGTTTATTACGCAAATGAGAGCAATAGTTATTGACGCATGGTCCAACGATGTAAGGGAGGTTACAATTGTTGAAGAAGCTAATACATTAGAACAAATGTATGAGCTTATTGGATGTAGCACTGTAGAATGTGTGAGTTTACCTGGAGGTAATGACCTTTGGGTAGATGAAGAAGGACTTTTGTTCTTAACAGAAAACAGTAGATTCTTTACATATGGGCAAGTTATGCCTATACATGGAAGAGGAATTATTTTAGGATTAGATCGTAAGACAGGAGAATGTAAGAGCACAAAGCTGAAACTAGAAGATGTTACAGATAGTGTTGACTTTTATTCTTTAAATGAAGTACGACAACTAGTTAAATCAGAGTATTAATTTTTAAAAACACACAAATGGAAAAGATTAAATTTAATCATGATGGTGAAAAGATTCACGAATCATTTTGTTTAACCAGTGAACAAGGTAGTAAATTAGATTCTATTATCTTATTTGAAAGTATTGTAGCAGATAGAATACTAGAACTAGATTATCACGGTATTCGTAAAGATGCTCCAAGAGAAATATGCACAAAAACTGGTGTATTAGCTCGTTGTTTTAAATATACAACTAATGAGCAGGAAAGAATGTACACAGCTTATGCATTTATAAATAAGCACAATTCTGCACTTGCATTATTGTCTGGTTATGAAGCACTTATAAAAACTACAAGTGATCCAAAACTTCGTAATAAACTACTTGAAGGAGCTAGAGAACATTTTGGAGATGAGTTTTCTCAAGAAGTGATGGAAGAAAAATTTGAAGAGATGATCAATAAGCAAATTAGGCCACTTAAGCCAATGAGAAAGCTTATTCGTCAAATAGATAACTCTAACTATGATTATTCATTGTTTAAAGCTATGTTAGATGATGACGATCAAGAAAATCCAGATAGTTATATTTCTGAAGTTGTAGATGACATGATAGAACATATCAAAGAAATGAGAAATCGTGATCAAGATTAACAGTTGTGTGTGAATCAGAGGATAAGAGGGTAGCAAATAAAATTGCTATCCTCATTCTCAATTAAGCACATTGTAATTTAAAACTTAATTAATAATAAAGAAATGAAAAAAGTAAAATATTATTTACCACATTTAGAAGTAAAATGTGGCTCTGGTTATTGTAGAGAAGGTGAACTTGCTATTATAAAAGATAAATCAGAAAATGACGGTGCTGTAATTATTAAGTATACAGATAGCACAACTGATACGGCTCGTATTGGTTATGGTGATCGGTATGATCTTGAGTTTGTACATGAAAGAGATGAGCTATTACAAGAAGCTATGGAGCGTTATCCTGTAGGATGTTCATTTAGATCATTTGGAGGAAATCTTTATAAAATTGATAAATACATTCCTGCAAAATGGTTAGGTACTGCTAAGGATGTAATATATTTTAAGATTCATGAATCAGATATTTATGTTTATAAATCTGGTGAATGGGCTGATTTGGAACCATCATCATCTAAAGATGTGCCTGATATTTCAATAGGTCAATTAGTTAGAATTAAACCTATAGAAGACCGCTCATTGAATTCATATTGTAATGTAAAACCTACAAGTGATACAGTCACTTTTCACAATGGTTGGCGACAAGATAGTGATAAAGATGTTGTAGTGACGGATACATATTATGTAGAACGTTTAGAACAATCGTTTTATCAAGTAGATTCTAATGGATGGTATTCATCAGATGCTATTGCTCTTGTTACAAGTCCTCCGCCAAAAGCAGAAGATGATGCTACATTTCCTATAGAAGGACAATGTAAGACTATTACGCCTGGATTATCAGAATATTTACGCAAGACTAGAACACCAGAAGGTGATCAATCCCTAAAAGACCGTGCTAAAGCAGTGTGTTGGAATAATAAAGGATATTGGTTTGTATCTCGTAGTTCATCTAAACAAGAGTATTCTATTAATGATTTAGAAAGATTTTTCACACAAATTCCAAAACAAGAGAAGCCTATGCCTCCACAACAAGAGTTCGATTACACACCAAAAGGTGGATTTCAATTAACGCTTCCTCCTGAACTTGTATCAGCAGCATTGCAACAAGCTACAGAAAGTCATTTCAGAGAGTCTGAAAAGAAGTTTGAGAAACATCGTGAAGATGTCACTGCTTTGATAGATAAGAAGAAGCAGATGATTGAGACAGAATTATATGAAAAGGTTGAAAAGACTATTTCATGTGATTTTGTAGAGTTCAAGACAAAAGTTATAGAAGACTATTTGACTTCTAAACAAATTGTTATTGAGCTGGGACAAGAGAAGAAATATGAATTCTCTTTGGAAGACAAGCATGAGCAATTACCAAAGATGGTAACATTTCTACAGTTGTTTAAGCAAGCTATGATTGTAGGTCCTTCAGGATCAGGTAAATCAACTATGGCTAAGCAAGCAGCTGAAGTTATGAACTTGCGTTATGGTGCATTCTCTTGTAATCTAGAAGCTTCTAAGTCAGAGTTGGTAGGTTTTGCTAACATTGATGGTTATGTAGAATCTTCATTCTTAGATTTTTATGAGAATGGTGGTGTATTTCTTGTTGACGAGTATGATTCTATGTCTCCATCTATTGCAGTTGTACTAAATGCTGCATTCGACAGAACTGGTATTATTGCTGTACCAAACAGAAAAGGTAAAACTATAGCTAAGAAGCACAAGGATTTCTATTGTATTCTAGCAGGTAATACCTGGGGTTCTGGTTCTGTAGAATATCAAGGGCGTGAGATGCAAGATGCTGCGTTCTTAGATCGTTTCAAGATGTGTCGTATCTTCATTGATTATGATGAGAAGCTTGAGAAGAATATTGCTGGTAAACACCACAGTTTCTTTAAGAAGGTTCGTAACTATGTTACTAAGAAAGTAGATGGTGAGAACTTCTCAACTCGTTCTATGCATGATGCAGCATTGTTGTTGAACAATGGCTTTACACATGTAGATATTCTAAATATGATGTCTGAACATTGGGATGAGGCATTACGTAAGGACTTAGTTAGCTCTGTAGTCTAATGCGTATAGCCAAAGAAGATAAGAATATACTTCGCATGTATTTTGATTCTGTAGATGATTTCTTTCAAAATAGTGATGCAGCAGCCATTAAAGCAAAAGGTATAAGCCATCTGCATGACGCTAATCGACAACAAATTGAAAGTATTTCACAAGAAAAACAAAGTAATTGGAGATATGCAGATGAGAAAAGCAAAGATGAGTTTCAAAAGACTAGATTTGATCCTAGTAAAGGTAAAACAATGTGTGCAGAAGCTGTTAAATCAACTATGGCTGATAAAAGCTATAAGAAGTTGATGGCTAACGCTATGACATATCGTAGAAAACCTAAGTTTCAGGATGTAGGATCTAGACTATCTATCCCACGAGCTATAGCTGGTGAGGATAAATACTTTGTTAGTCTTAAATCTGCAAGAAAACCAACAGTGAAGATTGCTATTAACATTTGTGGGAGTGCAAGTGTTAACGCTTCAGCGTTTGCTAAAGTGGCAAGAACTGCTATTCCAACTATTTATGCATTGGAACAAGCAGGTATCACCACTGAGGTGTACTATTGTGCATTTTCAAATGGTACACATGAAGGTTACAAATACAGTGAACTAGCTGTAAAAGTTAAATCAGCCCAACAAAGATTCTCTTGGACATTATTTGCTCCAATATTTTGTGTTGGTAGCTATAGAGATAACATCTTTACAGCGTGGAGTAACTGTGATGTAGAAACAGATTATGGTTTAGGTAGACCAATGAATGAATCAGATATTCAAAAGCATAATAACCTTGGGTATGATTCTGTAATTGGTTTAAATGCTGTAGGTCCTGTAGAGAATGTAGGCTCTATTTTCAATAAAATAAAGCTTAAAAAATAATGGTTAAAAGGTTGAATTGCTTAGAGCTCTTGGATTATATCCTTGAGCTCTTTTATTTTTTCACAGTTTAAATAATAACAAAATGAAAATTATTATTGAGAAATCAAAAAGTTCGTTGTTTATTCACGCTATTCATTGGATAGTGTTTTGTTTGTATGTATGTCAATTATTTATTTATGATAGTACAGTAAATAATATACAAGATTATATACTTGCTATAAGTTGTGCACTTTGGGTGAGTATTGCTTATGTGCGTTTTATACAATTAACAGGTGCTGAGTATAAATTAGATTTGTTAAAAAATGAAATAACACATAAAATTGTCAATGGATTTGAAAAATTCATGAAAGACAATAAGGATGAACTTATTGAAGATATTAAAAACAAAAAAGACATTAAAATCAAAGACAAAAATGAAAGAGCAAATTGATTTATTGACTAATCTAGCTATATATGCTAGAGATTATGTAAAACGTACAGGTATTCAGCCTATGGACAAGTATATTGTCTTTGCTAATGATCTTGTAGCGTATTGTACAGAAGATTATAGTTTCTTTAGTTTGACTTACACTCCTGATGTAAAAGTGAGCACTCACACAATATATCATGATAAGAAAGAGCGTAGCTCAATTACTCTTAATTCTGATGCTACAGCTGAAGATTTACAAGCTATTCATGCTAAAGCATTTGAAAGTGTATTTCAGTTTGAACAAAATAGTATTGAAATGCTAGAAAAGCGAAAACTTAAAGAAATTACAGAATTAGAATCTAAATTAGCACGTTTAAGAGATTTATAACATGGGATATCAACCTGTAAAACTAATCTATAACTCATATCAGCCTCCACAATTGGAGGTTGGTATGTTGTTTGCTATGAGTGTCACTATAAATGAGCATTCATATTTGCATTTGAGGAAGCTTGAACAGCTACCACGGAATATTGAAGAATATTTACAGCATAACGGATTACCTGTTAAGCCTTATTTCATTAGATCTATAGATTCTAATCCAGATGTTGCACCAGAGGTGGTAGCATATCCAGATCAAATTGCATACTATGAGCAAGACGGTCAACTATTTGATTTTACAATAGATGACATGAACTACATCAGTATGGAAGATCAAGGATATATAGCGTTATATTTTGATGATGAAACAGATAAACCTACATTAGAAGATGGTCGTGTTATTGTAACATCAATGGACAATCTATGGAATGCAGAAGATGATGAATTTGAAGAACATGATCTGTTTGAAAATTATAATGATGATGACTGGGATGTTACATTACAAGACGGATTAGAAGAACTATAGATTTATGCTAAAACACACATACACAGACGCTGCTCAAAAGAAAGCAGTGAGAGAGTTCCTTATAGGACACTTTAAGTTTAAGAATATAGTTGGACTAGCAGGTCCTGATATCAATGAGTATATTGAATGGTGTAAAGCCAAAGGTTATGATAAATTTGAGATATTTGAAACAGATTCCTCTACAATGGTGTCACAACTTGCAAAACTAAATCAGCAAGTAAAAATGACATTTACGTATGGAGATATTTTAAAAGCAGATTCATCAAAAAGTGAAACATTGTATGATCTTGATTTCTGTGCTAGTGTTCGTTATTTAAAAAAACACATAGCCAAATTCAAAGAGCATTTTATTATGACGTTTAGCACAAGAATAGGTATTCAGGAAACTATAGATACTTTCTTTGCTGCAAGAGATGAGAAAATAATAAAATCAGAAGAGGTGTTCAGTCCTCTACAACATACAGTGTTTACAACTGAACAAGGTAATTATTTATTCATCAAGTATTGTGATACATCAGCGATGTGTTGCTTTGCTAAAATCTAACAAAGTCATGGAAAAGAAAGTAAGAGTAAAAACATCAAAGTTCTTTTATACAGAAGAACAAGTTCAGCAGTTACAAGATGCTATTAATAGCACGGAATTTAAAACTGATTATGAAATTGCACGTACTTATTCAGAGAAGTTTAGCAAAACTCCAAATGCAGTTTTTAATAAACTATGTTCACTGCGTGATAAAAATATTAGGGGTAAGATAAAAGTAGTTGCTAAAACTACTAAAGCTATTGCTAAAGTAAAAGAAGCTAAATTAGCTAAGATTGAAGTGATTGAAGAAAAGTTAAAACCATTAACATTACCAGAAGGTATGACATACCAAGGTGTGGCTAAGACAGTAGAACTTCATTCTGATCATTTTCGAGTATATTTTTAATATTTAAACAAAAAAAGTTATGTCGATAAAAACACGCGTAGGTAGTCTTGTTAAAGTGATTAATCAAGCTAAAAAGAAAAATGCTGCTGATACATATCATTCAGTGTTGTTAAAAGAAGATGGTCGTATTTTTTCATATTTATTTACAAGTATAGAGCTAGAAGTAGCTAAGTCTCGTGCTCGTAAGAATATTGAAGATTCAGTTGAGCAAAGTTTGATTTCTAAAATTATAGATTAAAATCATGAGCACTACGGGAGAGATCCTGTAGTGCTTATTAAATCAAATAAATTATGTCTACAGCTAAAGGAACAAGTTATGTAACACAATATCATCCAGAGAATGATGAGTTGTGGTGTGAGTTAGAAGTTGTGTGGCAACACACTAGTGAACCAGCAGTTATGTATTATCGTGATGGATCAGGTTATCCTGGTGATGAATCATCTGAAATTATAGAATTAAAGATGATATCATACTGTGATGAACCTGTTCAAAATATGTCTACACCTCACTGGGTAAACTGGGATGATGTGATGGAACAATTAAATCCTGAAAACTTATATTAATATGTCAGAAGTAGAAAAAGCTGAAGAGCTAATGAATAGATTTGGAGATCTTGCTTATGAAGCAGCACAACTTGCAGAAGATCAGTATGATGAACAGGAAAATCCTGCTCAGTTTTTGTTTTGGTTTAGAGTTAAAATTTATATCGGTGCACGATCATGAAAGAAAGTAAAATCAACATACAATCAGCCTTTGAACATATAAACAAAGAGTTGAAAAAAGAACATCTTCGTGATAAACAACGATATTTAGAAAAATGGAAGTTAGATTCTATTAGAACTGGTGCAACTAGAACAGCATTAGAATCATGGGAATGTTAATTATTATCCTCCTCATCTCTGGGCTTATAGCCTGGAGATGAGTTGTAGGAATAAACAAAATATTTGGAAAATGAGAAATAAATTAGAAATGTACATAGAAGATAAGGTATTTAAAATCATTTTAAATATTGCAAAAATTGCTATCTGGTTTGTAGAAGAAAAAACAAAAAATATGAGAAGAAAAATAATTTATGTAATTGTATTAATATTAGTTTGCTATGTTTATTTTTGTACAATTAAAAATACCAAAGTGACAGAGAAAAAACATATAGTTGTTGAAGAGTTTGGTATTGTTACACAAGAAGATATTTATGTGGATAATATGGAAAAGGGAAGATATACAAGTCATGGTAGGTTAATTTTAAATGAACAAGACAATGGAAAATAAACAAACAGCAGTAGATTGGCTTGAAGATGAATTAGCTAAAAAATTAAAATATATTATTGAAAATAAACATTATGTTTTGATGGAAATATTATTTAATCACGCTAAACAAATAGAGAAAGAGCAGATAAAAGATGCTTTTGTTGGATGTTGGAAATCAAATATACCTGATGGCATAGAATGTAAATTAGATGCAGAAAAATATTACAATGAAACTTATGGCAAAGAATAACACAGAAGCACCAGAAAAAGATATTGTATCTTTTGCCCAAGCACTAGAATTGTGTAGTATTGGGTTTGATGAACCAACATTCTGTATGTATGAGATAGAGAATAAGCAATTGTGTTTATGTTATCTTGATGAAGATGGTTTGTATATGCCTAATAAAGACTTTCACGCTCCTACTAAAGGACAAGTATTTAGGTGGTTTAGGGAGAAGTATGATTTACCAAACCATATTGATACGTATTGGCAACATGATTGGAATGATTATTCTTACCAATGGTCTATAACAGAAAATCATATAGCATGGACTTCTATAGAGCATTATAAAACCTACGAAGAAGCAGAAAATGCTTGTATAGATAAACTTATAGAATTAATTAAACAACAAGACAATGGATAAAGAATTTGTAAGCTACGAGCAAGCATTAGCCCTGAAGGAATTAGGGTTTAGAGAACTTAGTTTAGCTTGTTATGATAAGTGTAATATGCTTTCAACTTATTCTAGGAATGTATTTGAACCATTAAATTATAATAATTATAATAATAGTGGTCATGTTAAATCTGCTCCACTTAAACAACAAGTATTTAGATGGTTCAGGGAGAGGTATAGTTCTCAATGTGATATATGGCAATATGAAGATGATTTATCTTTTGCATTTTCAGTTAAAATAAAGTTTAAAGGTATGGATGCTGAAATAGGTTTTAAAACTTACGAAGAAGCAGAGAATGCAGCAATAGACAAACTTATAGAAATAGCTAAACAACAAGACAATGGAATTATATAATTATGTATTTCACTACAATCATCATGAAGAATTGTGGTGGGCTATACCAAGAGAAAGTTATCATGATTATTGGAATGGAGATAAATATGAATGTTTATTTGCATTGACAATGAAAGATTTGATAGAAATAATAAAAGATGGAAAATAAATTACAGGTTTTGTGTTACGACATAGAAACAATGCAAGAGTTGTTTCTTATTAACATACTTGATCCAGAATTACATGAACAACATGAATTCATGGTGAGTAGATGGCACAACAATCTTGACGCAATGGTTAAGTTTATTGATGACCATAAAGATTATTACTTTGTAGGCTATAACAATTTACGATTTGATGCTCAAGTTGTAGAATGGATCTTACGTAACTATCAGAATTGGCACGAGAAGGACAATCTAGAGATTGCTGCTATGATTGCCCAGAAGGCTGCTGATGTTATCCATGATGCAAACTTTGAGGTGTTTCCTGAATACAGAGAACAAGATTTATCATTCAAACAAATAGACTTATTCAAGGTTGCACACTACGATAATAAAAATCGCCTCGTTTCCTTGAAGAGACTAGAGTTTGAAATGGATCTTGAGAACATCGAAGAGATGCCTATTCACCATACAAAGGTGGATATGACACAAGAAGAGATTCAGATAACTCGTGGCTATTGTAAGAATGATGTATATGCCACTTATGAATTTTACAAAGTACTAAGAGGTAACACTACGCATCCATTATACGAAGATCAAGATCAAATACAATTGAGACTTGACATTCAGGAAGAGTTTGATATTCCTTGTCTTAATTATTCTGATTCTAAAATTGGTGATGAGATGATTAAGAAGTATTATTGCAAAGAAAAGAAAATGCAATATGCAAACTTACCAAAGAAAGGTTTCTTTAGAAAAGAAATTAAGGTGAAAAACTGTATTGCAACATATGTTACATTTAAAACTACACAGCTACAGGCATTTCTAAAAAAAATGAAGGGAATAACCCTTGGGCTGCAAGATGATTTTAAAGAACATATAGATTTCTATGGTAATATATATTCGTTTATGAAAGGTGGTTTACACACTGAGAATAAACCAGAAATATTTGAAGCAAATGAAGAATACGAAATCATTGATTGGGATGTGTCTAGTTATTATCCTGCTATCATTATCAATAATGGCAGGTATCCTAAACATCTTGGGAAAGAGTTTCTTGAGGGTTATAAACAAATGTTTAATAAGCGTTTGGAACTTAAGCCACAAGCAAAGAAGGATAAAAAGATAGCAGGTATTGTAGGAGCATTGAAATTAGCTGTAAACTCTGTCTATGGTAAAAGTTCTGATATGCAGAGCTGGATTTATGATAGACAGCTCACTATGTTCACTACTATAACTGGTGAATTGTCTTTGATGATGCTTATAGAAGCATATGAACTAGCAGGAATACATGCTATCTCTGCTAATACAGATGGTGTAACAATTAGAATTAAGAAAACCGACCTAGATAAAATGCATGAGATTAATGCATGGTGGTCACAATTAACTAAGTATGAACTGGAACGAACTGACTACACAAAGATTATCTTCTCGACAGTCAATGATTACATTGCGATTAAACCAAACGGAGAGATCAAAAAGAAAGGTGATTTTGTTACTGATTTTGAGTTGCACAAGAATAAGTCTGGCAGGATTATCCCTATTGCTCTTGAAGAATATTTCATCAATGGTAAACCTGTGGCTGATACCATACGGAATCATGGAAACATATTTGATTTTGCGATGCGTCAAAAAGCTAATAAAGATTTTCATTTTGAGGGAAGGTCTGAAACAGGAACTACGATCTACAATAAGCTTATTAGATTTTATGTATCAAACACAGGAGAAAAACTCTTAAAAGTTAAGAATGTAGACTCTATGTCTGGTGCTGCATCTGTATCACAAGTGGAAGCAGGTGAATGGGTGATGACTGTATGTAATCACCTCAAGAAAGATCATCCTCTAGATAATATTAATCATTCTTATTATATAGAGAGAGCAGAAAGAATTATTAACAAGATTGATTATAATGGTAAGAAAAGACCTGTAATCATCGCAAACCAACTAAATTTATTTTAATGGCAGGATCAGAAAAACAAAGAGAAGAGATCAACAGGAAGTTGGTCTCTATGCAAATGGAAATGATAGGACTAACCTATGAGGACGCAATGGACACACCAGAATTTTGGAGAGTGTATACATTGACTACAGAACAAACAGAAGCATGGCGTAAGTTAGCTCTACCACTTATTAAGAAAACATTTAAATGTAATAAAACAATAGCACAATCAACCATGAGTTGGTTTGAGCTTAATCTTGGCTTACGTATACATGATGAATGGGATGGAGAGTATTTTTGGAATGTTGATAAGAGATTTGCTACAACGCATATTCATACAACTATTCCACCTGAAGCACAGTTACTTAAAGATCAACAGCCTACATTTTGGCAGAAGATTAAGAAGTTTTTTGTAGGATTCTATTAATATTTAATGTTAGTTAATTTAAGAGCCTCAAAGAAATTTGGGGCTTTTATATTGTAAACAATTTTGTCTACATATTATAATTTTCACACAACACTGTTTTATAACTTTTACACATTTTAAATAACACACAATGAAAACATTAGTGCTAGGAGATACACATGGTCGTCCATATTGGAAAGAAATTGTAGCAAAAGAAAACGCTGATAGAGTGATATTTATTGGAGACTATTTTGATTGTTATAATGATTATACGCCTGTTGAACAAATGGATAACTTCAAACAAATTGTAGAATATAAACAATCAAATCAAGCTGAAGTGATAATGTTAATTGGTAATCATGATTATCACTACATGAGAGGTGTATCTGAACATTATTCAGGATATCAAGCAGGTGCTGCACCAGCTATACAGCAATTACTAGAAGATAACAAAGAACATCTACAGATGTGTTATAGATTAGGTGATTACTTGTTCACTCATGCTGGTGTTAGTTACGATTGGTTACTATTACATTCACGTGAATATCGAAAAGATGAGAATGCTGATGTTTCAGAAATTGTAAATGATTTATTTAAATATAAACCTTTTTCATTTGCTTTTGCAGGAGTTAATCCGTATGGTAATAGTAGTTTAGCATCACCAATTTGGATTCGTCCAGAAGCATTACAAGCTACAAATCGTGATACATTACGTAATAAATACATTCAAGTGGTAGGACATACACAAGTTAAACATATGGATGTAGAAGGTAAGGCTACAGGTGGTAGATATCACTATATTGATACACTAGGAACATCAGGAGAATATATGATTATTAATATGACTATTGATGAAGATAAACTAACATTTCCAACATATAAACAAGAATAATATGGAAGATTATGAATACTCAGAGGCCAAAGATTTTGTATATTTGTTGGCTGATGAAATGCTAGATGAACATCTACCAAAAATAGAAGTTATAGACAAAGATAAAATATTTAAAGATGAAGATAGAGATAAGTATAGAACAGTTCGAAGACACCATAGCGAAAGGATACACAATGGATATGGTATTCCTATTGATGATGATTCACGAACAGTATGATGTAAAACTTATATCTGAAGACAGTCCTAAATTACAAATCTTATGTCAATCAATTCATAGAAAAGGATTGATTACATCAGAATATAAGATAACAGAAACAGGAACCAAGTTGTTAGAATATCTGAAGGCTAAAACCCGACAGAAGTTCGTGAAGCCTAAGATTTCAGCACAAGAGTTTGATGACTGGTGGGATGCTTATCCTGGAACTGATTCCTTTGAATATCTAGGAATTAAGTTTCAGGGAAGCCGCTCCCTACGTTCTGGTAAAGAAGATTGTAGAATTAAGTTTAATGTAATTCTATCAGAGAAAGAGTATACAGCACAAGAATTAATAGAAGCAATGAAACATGATGTGCATTTGAAGAAAGAAGCATCGTACAAAGAG